>Ga0272440_1000270_pt1 | contig 43821 bp, 31 predicted proteins | sample SSMMMBAug17_FD_192440 | JGI IMG/M metagenome (GOLD analysis project Ga0272440, IMG submission 192440) | Marine sediment archaeal communities from Little Sippewissett salt marsh, Falmouth, MA, United States - SSM-MMB-Aug17 | ecosystem: Environmental > Aquatic > Marine > Wetlands > Sediment ...
TACTTTGGCTTTGAATTCTGCGGAATAACGTTTTCTTTTCATAGTAGTCCCCCCTTAATTTCATATTTATTTTATACCATAATTTAGAGCTTAAGGGACTGTCCAAATTTTGGGGGGAATTATAATTATATCGGAAAGGCAAAAACATATCACTTTTTCACTATTCGCCTCAAATTAATTATGATATGCTTATTACAATTATAAATAATAATCGCTATCAATAAACACCGGATGCCTAGGGAGATAGTCTGTTTGATGTCTATATCAAGGACAATGTCAGGCGTGACAATGATGGCCAGTTGAAATTGTTTATGTGATGCGTGTTGTTGGGCACAAATTGATGTGATTGAAACGATCAAATATGAAGGATAATAATGCTTAATTTTTTTGTTGGATTTATTGTAATTACATTGATTATTGGTTTATGGGTATGGTCGCACTATCAATTAAACCCATATATTGATCACCCTGATGCAGAGGCACGTATCACCGGTCGTTGCGGCGATACCATGGAAATTCGTCTCTCATTTGATCACACGGGTCGGGTGAAAGATACCTCTCACTGGACCAATGGATGTGCCTACAGCTTAACCTGTGTTTCAGCCGCTGCGGAGCATGCGGTTGGAAAAACACCTGAGGAAATATTGGATATTCGGGCGGATTTTATTCAACGTTCAGTGGGCGGACTGTCAAAAGATCATATGCATTGTGCAACACTTGCCGAAGAAACACTTCATGCGGCAATTGATCAATTTATGACATCTCAATGGTGTAAGAAAGAATCCTGTTCCATCCACCCAATGAAGTAAATCGTTCGCCATCTGACATAGGTTCGCAAACGATTTTTTTTATAGGGCGAACATAAAGTTCACCCTACCTTTATTCCAACTTGTCCAAAAAATTTATTTTATACGATTAACGTTTGACAAGTAATGCAACAGCCTCGCCCCCACCCAGACATAATGAGGCCAATCCTGTTTTCAAATCCCGACGAATCATTTCATACAATAAAGTCACCAATACACGACATCCACTTGCCCCAATCGGATGCCCCAATGCGACGCTGCCACCATTGACATTAACGTTTGAAGCATCCAGATTTAACTCTCGCATCACAGCCACAGTTGACCCACTGAAAGCCTCGTTGATTTCATATAAATCAACATCTGTTAGCGCCATATTGGCTTTTTTTAAACACTTTGGAATGGCATAAATGGGTGCAACCAAAACATATTTCATATCAATTGCTGCAGAAGCTTGTGCGCCAACACTTGCCAGAATTTTACAGCCCAGGGCTTCTGCTTTGTCTCGTGACATCACGACAACAGCTGCGGCACCATCACTAATAATTGATGCATTACCAGCAGTGGCTTTGCCATCTTTTTGAAAAGCGGGTTTCATTTTGGCCAGGGCATCGTATGATGTGTCACGCGGACATTCATCTGTGTCAAAAACAATGGGCTCTTTTTTTCGTTGCGGGATGCTTATCGGCAATATCTCATCCTTGAATCGACCGGACCGAATGGCATCCAGAGAACGTTCATAGCTCATAACAGCATAGCGATCCTGATCTTCCCGGCTGATATTATATTTTTCTGAGCATAAATCATTGGATATGCCCATATGGAAATCATTGACAATATCCCATAAACCATCATTGATCATATGGTCCATGAGTTGGCCATGTCCCATTCGATAACCGGTTCTGGCTTTATCAAGATAGTAGGGCGCCATGCTCATATTTTCCATCCCTCCCGCCACGACAACATCCGCATCACCAGTCTGAATGGCCTGAGCGGCAAGCATTACCGCTTTTAATGAAGACCCACATACCTTATTAATGGTAAAACATTCCGCTTCCCAGGGCATATTGGCTTTAACAGCCGCCTGTTTGGCTGGATTTTGACCATATCCCAGCGGCAAAACCTGTCCCATGATCACTTCATTCACATCTTTTTTCTCAATGCCAGCGCGTTCGATTGCTGCATTTATGACGAAACCACCCAATTGCGTTGCACCTGTCGTGCTTAATGTTCCATTGAAACCGCCAAGTGGGGTTCTCACAGCGCTAACAATAACAGCTTCTTTCATTATGTTCCTTTCTTTAAAAAAATTTTTATTGCTTAATCTCCTTTGGAATTCTTTGACAATAACTTTCCCATTATTGATATTGTTCGTTTTAAGGTAAATGTACTGTAGAGACGTCGCATGCGACGTCTCTACAGTACATCCCCAGTACGAAAAATAATTTAAAAATGAGGATCTTATCGTTAGAAGGTTCCTTATATTATTGATATTGATTAAGCGCAAACAAGCATTTACCAGAAATTTATACCATACCCGATTATCGTTTACAAGTCTGATAAAAATTGCTTGCAAAAATCCTGGTATTTATATTAAAAAAAACACTTAGGAGGTATGACTATGTATTTTGAACAAACAGGAAAAATGAATACACAAACAACCCTTGATCTTGCGTATCATCGGGCAAAAGATCTGGGTATTGATGAAATGGTTGTTGCTTCAACAACCGGTGAAACAGCTTTAGAAGCAAAAAAAATTTTCAAAGATTTTCATATTACTGTAGTGACCTATCACTGTGGTTTTCGAAAACCTTTTGAAACAATCATGACACCAGATATGCGCAATACGCTTGAAAATAATGGTATGAACGTTGTTTCTGCAACACATGCACTATCTGGCGTAGAACGATCCCTTGCAAAAAAGTATCAGGGTGTTTATCCAGTGTTATTGATTGCAGATGTGCTTCGATTATTTGGACAGGGAACTAAAGTTGCGGTGGAAATTGCCATTATGGCGGCTGATGCCGGCATGTTGTCTGGTAATGATATTGTATCTATTGGTGGAAGCGGAAAAGGTGCGGATGCGGCGATTATTCTAAAACCAGCCAATCAATCTGATTTGTTTGATATGAGAATTCGTGAAATTGTATGTAAACCAAGAATTTTCTAAAAATTTATTTTAATGCCAACATGACTAAATAGCGTTTTTGATTGATGACTGGCAGATCATAAGATTTGATTGTTACAATATAATTGGATGCATCAAATTTTTTCAACTCATCATAAACGTATTGTCCTTTCATGGCGATTATACGACCAGAAACATCCAGGAACTGCTTTGATAAATTGGAAAAGCTGGAAATATCTGAAAATGCCCGAGAAATGATAATGTCGAAATTTGTATCGGGTGTGAAAGATTCCAGTCGATTACAGCATACATGGATATGTTGTGTGCCCAATAAATGAGACACGTATTTTAGAAAATGAATGCGTTTTCTGGATGCATCCAATAAAGTAAAGGTTGTATCAGGAAGAACAATGCTTAATGGAATCCCTGGAAATCCCCCGCCGGAACCAACATCTAATATTGATTTATGCTTGAGTTTCTTGATAAAAGGAATTAGGGCCAGAGAGTCAAAAAAATGTTTGATTTCAATATCCTGGGGTGATGTAATGCGCGTCATATTCATTTTTTTGTTCCACTGAACAAGTGTTTTTGCATACAGATGAAATTGTTCTAATTGTGCTTGCGTCAGGTGGATATTGATTTTCTGTGCCCAATTTTTCAAATTAACCATTATTGGTTCGCCTGGTTCTTTTTTTTTTCTGATATTTATTGACTGCTCTATTGTGCGATTTTAGATTGGTTGAAAAATGATGCGTCCCATCTTGCTTGGATACAAAATACAAATAATTGGTCGATTCAGGATAAAGGGTTGCACGAATGGCATCTTCACCCGGGTTGGCAATCGGGCCAAAAGGCAGGCCTTTGATGCGATATGTATTATATGGCGTTTTTTGTTTTAAATGCTTGCGCGTCAGATTACCATCAAAATTGGAAATACCATAAATAACAGTTGGATCACTTTCAAGCCGCATATGACGTTTCAAACGATTATGAAATACAGAGGCAATCTTAGGACGTTCATGCGCCTGCCCGGTTTCTTTTTCCACAATGGATGCGAAAGTAACTGTATCATGAATAGAAAAACCAATCTCTTCTGAACGTTCACAAAGGGTTTGATCAAAAACCTGCCAAAATTTTTTCAGCATTGTTTTCACAACAACTTCAGGCTGTGAATGTTTCGCAAAGTAATAGGTGTCTGGAAATAAATAGCCCTCCAAGCTATCTGCCGAAATCCCCAAAGAGCGAACACTTTCAGGATTATTGGCATAAGAAAGAAATACCTGTTCCGATACGATTTCAGACTGTTCTAATTTTTCTGCCATCAATGCAATGGTAAAGCCTTCAGGAAAAACGATTCTTGTCAATTCAATATTGCCTTCAAGAAGTTGTTTCAAAATATTATGCGGAGACATGCCTGGTGACAAAACATAGGTGCCGGATTTGATACGCGTATCTGCATGCAACAATCTTGAAAGATAATTAAAATATTTCAAATGTTTGATCAGATCTGCCGATTGTAAATCTTTTGCAATCTGATTAAAAGAGGAGCCTTTTTTAATGGTTATTGTATAAGGTTTGTGCGCACCATTAGGTAAATTGGCGTACAAAAAAAATTCGCCAGTCAAGCATACTGCGATTAAGGTCGTCAATAGCATCGTCACGACACATAACCATCCAAAAGCCCGAAATAAAAATAATATTTGAAACTTGTTATTATACGCTTTCATGACTATATTTAATAACAGACAACAAAAAAATTATCAATAACAAATAGGATAATCAAAATGACCAGAAGAAAAACAATAAAATATCAGGGGTTTGAACAAGGCCCTATCCGTCCACCCAGTGAGGCATCAAGTTTGTTGATTCGTCTGACTCGCAATTGTCCCTGGAACCGATGCGCTTTCTGTCCGGTTTACAAGGGAACCTCGTTTTCTGTCAGACCTGTTGAGCATATTATAAAAGATATCGATAAGATAAAAATCCAGGTTGATCGTATTCAAACCGATAGCCCAAATGGGATCATTGATAAAGAAAAAGCATCAATACTTTGGAATCAAACAGACCCTGAACAACAGATCGAATTTCACGCTGCGCTGAACTGGTTTGCCAATGGAATGACATCGGTATTTCTTCAGGATGCCAACAGTCTGATCATGAAACCTGACCATCTGATCGAAATATTATCGCATTTAAGAACTTTGTTTCCCAACATCCAGCGGGTGACATCCTATGCACGTTCTCATACAATTTCCCGAATTAAACAAGCGGATCTGAATGCCATTGCCAGATCCGGTTTGAACCGAATTCATATTGGCCTGGAATCTGGCTCGGATGAAGTTTTATTGCTTGTCAAAAAAGGGGTCGATAAACAGTCTCACATCAAAGCTGGTCAAAAAGTAAAGCAGGCAAGGATGGAACTGTCGGAATATATTATGCCAGGACTGGGTGGGCAGTCATTATCTGAAAAGCATGCATTGGAAACAGCTGATGCCATTAACCAGATCAATCCTGATTTTATTCGTTTCCGATCATTGGCAATCCCATCGACCATCCCCCTAAAAAGGATGGTCGATCAGGGGCAATTTGATCCCTGCTTTGATGCTCAAATTGCGCAGGAAATACATTTAATGATCTCTCATTTCAATAATATTCAAAGTGTGATTACCAGTGATCATGTGTTAAATTTATTTGAAGATGTTCAGGGAAAACTGCCTGATAATCAGTTGAGAATGTTATCAATTATCGAAAACTTTTTAAATTTACCCCCAAAGGAACAAATGATTTTTCAAGTGGGGCGTCGTTTGGGTATCATGCAATATCTGTCACAATTAGAACATGAACCACTTCGAAATCAGGTTGAATCCATTTGTAATCAAATGAATATAAGACCTGACAATGTGGATGCCAGCATTCAGGAAATTATCACACGATTTATTTGATCAATATAAAAAACTTGATTTGTGAACGAATTTAATATATTAAAATGCATATAAAAAGAAACAAACAAATTACGCGCAATGCTGATAAAAGGAGCGAACGACAATGAGTGTGGATCATCAAACGAAAATATTGTTGGTTGAAGATTATTCGTCTATGCGAAAATTAGAATGCAAGGCATTATCTTCTTTATCTTTTGAAAATGTAATCGAAGCCAACAATGGTGATGAAGCGTTGGCAATGTTAAAGCAAAATAAAGACATTGGATTAATTATCTGTGATCAGGACCTTCCTGAAAAAGATGGTTATGATGTTCTAAACAATGTTCGCAGTCAATCCGAATATGCTCAGGTTCCATTTCTAATGTTAGCCAATCGTGGTGAAAAGCGAAATATTGAAAAAGCATACAATGCTGGCGCCAATAGTTTTATTGCAAAACCTTTCAGCCCTAAAGAATTGAAATACAAAATCGAAGAAGCGCTGGGCGCTCAACCCAAGGCATCTATGAAGGTTGAGCGCAAACAACTTGATCGTCAATCATCATCAGGAAAAACCCTGATGCGTGTTGCGCATTTGCCTATTACAGACCATATTATCCTTGGCGTTGTACAGCATTTTATGCAGAAAGGCAAATATGTTGCCGAGAATTTCGAACTTGAAGTGATCCGCATGCCAACCTGGAATGCCCTGAGTTATGCGCTTGAAAGTGGCGAAGTTGATGCAGCGTTTATCCTGGCACCTATTGCCATGGATTTATTCAGTGTAGGCACCCCAATAAAACTGGTTTTGTTTGCCCATAAAAATGGGAGCATATTTGTAAAAAACAGAAAAGGCGACAAGTTTAAAGAACCATTTCAAGATTTTTTTAAAGAAAAAGCCTTTTTGATTCCGCACACAATGTCTATCCATCATATGATTGCGCATATGTTTTTTTCAAATATCGGTCTCAAACCTGGTGCAATGGGACATCAGATTCCTGATGTGCAATTTGAAGTGTCTCCGCTTCCCAAAATGCATGACTTTATCGCTGAATCTGAAGAATCTTGTGGCTTTTTTGTGGCCGAACCTTTGGGCACCAAAGCAATCGCTTCCAGTCTGGCAGATTTAATTCTGTTATCCAGCGAAATATGGGAAAATCACCCGTGTTGTGTTGTCACCATGCAAGATGAATTTATTCAACAATTTCCTGATGCTGTTCATGAATTTACGAAATTTATGGTCAAGGCAGGCCAGTTTGTTGGTGAAAGACCGGGAATTGCTGCTGAAATTGGCGTTGATTTTCTAGATCCAAATCGGGAACAAGGATTAAAAGTCCCGCTATTAAAAAATGTACTTTCTGAACCATTGGGAATCAAGACGACTGATTTATACCCATCAGTTCACGATCTTGAAAGAATTCAGAAATATATGCACGAAAAAATGGGAGTTGGTCAGATCATCGACTTGAAACAATTTGTTGATCTCACCTTTGCTGAAAAAGTTTGCGCTGCAACTCCAGATGCCTTTGCATCAGTTTTGCATGATCGACCTGATGTATCTTTAGAAATTTTAAATCGGCAGGCAAACCAGGATCAGAGTCTGGCATCAAAAACAGTTTTGAATCTGGTGGGTAAATACCTGACCCTTTCAATGCAAAACCAGCAGTTTGGGATTGAAATATCTAAAGTGCGTGAAATTATTGGAATCATGCCAACCCGTCCGGTACCCAAAACACCCGATTATGTGATGGGCGTAATCAATCTTAGAGGCATTGTCATCCCTGTTGTTGAACTTCGTATGAAACTCGGCATGCCCAAAGGTGAATATAACGAACGTAGCTGTATCATTATTTTGGATGTAAATGTTGGATCATCGGGTATTAAAAAAATTGGGGTCATGGTTGATACAGTAGCTGAAGTTCAGGATGTTCGCGCTGAGGATATTGAAGAATCTCCCAGTGTGGGATTAGGCATCGATACGAAAAATATTCTTGGCATGGCCAAGCTGAACAATGAAGTTAAAATGTTGTTGGATATTGATCAAATATTGGGAGAATAAATTTCTGCGGAAAACGTATTCTTTTTCGAACATTACCTTATGGAGATCATTCACAGTATGTACAGCAAGCGTATCTGCAAAATTCTCATCACCCTTTCAGTCATCGTGTTCATATTAACTGGATGCGGTGATGATGAATATATTTTGCATTTAACAATTGAAGGCAAAGGCACCATTTCATTAAATGATAACGAATATGATAATAGTACCACTGTGATATATGAAGAAAGTAATGTCGTTACAGTGAAATATTCAAACTCATATGATGATTGGGAGTTTGAAGAATATACAGGAGATCTGACAGGCACCTCCAGCTCAATAAAACTCACCATGGATTCTGATAAAAATGTTACAGCTACGTTTTCATTGGAGAATTCTGTAGAAATTAATGGGAGAGTTACAGACACAAACAGTGTCGCACTCCCGGATGTTACTGTCACATCCGGATCAGGTACAAATCAGGTCACTGCTGTTACAGATTCAAATGGGGAATATTCAATGAGCAATGTCCCTGTTCCTTCGAGTAAACGCGTTTATTTGGTGTTCAAAAAAGATGGCTTTGCTGATCAATCGTATTACTTTGACAAAGAACGATCAGAGATGACCTTGGAAGAAATTCAATTGTTACGAGAATACAATCTGTTTGTCCAAAATAATTCCTACAATTTTGGGAGTTTAGCACCGACGCCTGAAACTTATACATTTACTGAAAATTACGTCAAAACATTATCTGCCTCTCACAACAATACATTGACATTTGTTAAATGGACAGGTGATGTGCCATCAACTGAAAATGTTTTATCCGACAGCATTTCGATTACTATGGATAAGAATCGAACGATCACCGCAGCGTTCCTGCAACTAACCACATACACGATACAGGTTAAACAAAATTATGCGGATTATGGTACTGTTTTACAAACACCTGAGGGGATAACGCAAGTTGCGGGCAGTATCATTCTTTTGTCCAATACACCCGAAGATGGCTATGTTTTTTCACATTGGCTGGATGATAATGGACAGATATCAGACAGCGCAACATTGGCAATTACTTTAAATGAAAATGCTGAATACACCTGCATTTTTAACAAAAAAAGTTACCAGTTGACAATAGAACCAACTGGTGAAGGGCAGTGTTACATTGCACCTGTTTCTGATACAATGCTTTATTTAAAAGATACATTGGTCACATTAAAAGCGATTCCTGCAAAGGGATGGCTTTTCAGACAATGGCAAGGCAGTTCGAGTGGCACGAATAAGGAAGTTGTTATTGTGATGGATTCCGATAAAACAATGATACCTGTTTTTGAAGTACCCAATGCCACATTTCTGGGTCAGGTTCATGATGAAAACAACATCGGTCTGCCAGATGTAAAAGTGATTGCTGGAAACGAGTCAACAAGAACCAAAGAAGATGGCACTTTCTGGCTGGATAACGCCAGTATAACTGAAAACGCCGATACAATGATCATTGTGTTTCAAAAGCCAGGATATTGCATTCACAGTGAAATGTATCAGGTTCATGATCAGATTGAAATTCAAGTTTACCCACAATTATCAAAAACGTGTCATATGCTTGCATTAATTATACAAACCTTACAGGTATTAAGCGGTCAAACTTCAGATGTTATTTCGTTTGATATTGATGCGAACAACCAGCCGAATTTATCAGAGGTTATTTTTATGTTGGTGCATATGGCCCAATAAAAATAAAAAAATAATTTTGTACATACGCCGCCTGGCAAGTTTTTTTCAATAATCGCTATTCGAATAAAACGAAAAATGTCAGATATGTATCAATTATTTAATGCCCGAATTAAATCGTCAAATAATTGGTAATAAAAACTTTATCAATTGTACCATTAATCAATATATAATTGATATCCTTAATAATTTTCTTTTTAAGATCTTCACCGGATATGTATTGTCCATGATTGGACTCGAATATGCGTTTCAGGATAGCATAAATAGCGCCTCGAACAAATGTTTTTCGATCTTGGATTTCTTTAAATACTTTTTCATTTGACGTTTTTACAGAAACACTGATATCCACATATGTCTTTGTTTCAGCCTCTGGTAATAATAGGATAAACGAATTAAAATTCAAAGTCAGCTCAGGATACATGAGGATGAGCGGTATGGCCGCGCGATACACAATGGGCTTTCTTCTATTGGTCAAAGGGGCTTGCACCACTTCCTTACTTTCTTTGTTGTCTGTTTTGGTGAGTGAAGCTGTCTCAGCTTTTGTTTCTGTGGCATCTGTTGGTTGATCTGTTGATTCTGATTCTAGAGCAACTTCATCAGTCGTATCTGTTATTTCATCCATTTCACTGGCAATTTTATAGCGATACAAAACCGGCGTACTTCTGAGATTGGGTGTTAATGGCGCAAGGGGATTGTTGATTGTTTTTCGAACAATTTTTATGTTTTCAGTCAATCCGGTCTCAATACTTACTGTATTCAAGGTTAACTCTGTAAGCGAACGACCTGCACTCATTGTCAAGGCTGTTAGTGAAACCTGTGCATTGGAGATATTTGTTGTCAATGATGGCTGGGCATTGTTGGCGCCATAACTGGTCAAAGAATAGCGTGTACCGGTTGATGTCAATGATTGCTGGCCAGCGGTCAATGATTTTTGGTTCACGCTTAATGTCATGCTGGCAGGAAGTGTTGTTACCAATGACATGGACGGAATTGTCTGGGGGATGGTTGTTGATGTCGTTGTCGTAACAATGGGCGCGTGCCAGTTGTCTGCAATCATTTCGGTTGAAGTCCCATAGAAAACATAATAAACGCCAGCCAGACCGCCAGCAATGATAATTATAAATAAAAACAGCAAAATAATAATTTTTTTTAATGACACCTGATCTTCAGATTCTTTTCTTTCAACGACTTCAACTGAATTATTAAAATCAGGGTCAATATCCACATATGGATCTGAATCGTTTGTATTTGTTTTATCTGCCATTTTTCACTCCATCATACAAATTATTCGAAATATGATTTTAATTTTACCCTAAGCTTGACCACACATTGTGTATGGATTTGAGAAATACGCGACTCGGTTAATCCGAGTATATCACCAATTTCCTTTAATGTCAGCCCTTCATGATAATACAGTGCAATCACCTTTTGCTCTTTTTCAGAAAGCTTTTTTATCCCATCGGCAACCACTTGTTTGGTTTCTGCGGTCAAGGTTTCATCTTGCGGGGTAATATGTGAAGGAATGAAATTGACATATGATTCTTTGGAATCAGTAAAACTTTGATCTCTAATTGTTTCATCAAGACTAAGCAAATCTACACTTCGTGCTTGATTGAGAAGTGTATAATAATCTTCCATATTGATTTCAAGTTCCTGAGCAATTTCACCATCTTCAGCAGGCCTGCCAAGTTGACGTTCAACTTTTTGGATACATCTTTCCATATCCTGAATTTTTTTCCGAACAGATCTGGGAATCCAATCTAAATTTCTTAATCCATCTAAAATAGAGCCCCTGATTCTCACTTCAGCATACGTTTTAAATTTCACATTTTTCGCTGGATCGAATTTGCTAATGGCATCAAGCAAGCCCATTGTGCCACAACTGATCAAATCATCCAAGGAAACATTTGGTGGGACCCGCATAGATATTCGGCTTGCAATATATTTCACCAGTGGTGCATATTTGCGAACCATTACCTCTCGTTCTTCTTCAGAAAAGGCGGGTTCCTTTTTTTCCTTCTCATATTTATTGTTTGATACATTATTCATAATTGAAAATTCGATATAAACTTTTTCCAAAAAAAACTCAAGGTGTTCGCCTTAGAATTTTCCTGGGTTTCATCCAGCATTTTTCTGGCCAACTGAATGAATTGTTTTCCAACCATACTTTTGGGATAACTTAAAACCACCGGCTTTTGTTTTCTGACAGACTTAAGTATATGCTCATCTTTTGAAATATATCCCAGATAGACCAACCTGATATCTCTCAAATAGCGAGACAAATTATTGTGAAAATGATTGAACACGGCTTCAGCTTCACGTTGACTTCGCACCATATTCATCAATAACTGAAAATCTTTCGTGCCATGCTCTTTATACATGACTTTGATCAAGGCATAGGCATCTGTAATTGATGTTGGTTCAGGAGTGGAAATAACAATTCGTTCCTCTGCAGCCATGTTCAAATAAGTTATATTCGTACTGATTCCTGCGCCTGTGTCAATCAAAAAAATATCGATATCCTGATCAATTTCGTCAAATTCGTTTAACAATAACAGTCGTTCGCCTTCAGACAAATTGGATAATTTTTGAAGACCTGATCCGCCTGGAATAATTTTTACATTTTCAGGGCCGGTTTCAATAATTTCGGATAATGTTTTTTGGCCTGAAATAACATGTTGTATATGTGATTTTGATCGAATCCCCATCAAAACATCAATATTGGCAAGCCCAAGATCGCCATCAAAAATCATGACATTTTGATTTAATTGACTGAAAGCAATTGCAAGATTCCCAACGACATTTGTTTTGCCAACACCACCTTTTCCGCTGGTAACAGCAATCACCCTGGGGCCCGAATCGTTTGAACGAGCTCTGTCAGAGTTTCTAAGTTCCCAAATATCCTTAGAATACTTATGAATTAAATTTCTCAAACCACTTGCCTGATCCACTTCACTCTCCTGAAGTTACTAAAATATAAGTCGAAGAACATCCATTTTTGATGGTGTCATAATGTCCTCTGGCACCCGTTGACCGATTGTAATAAACGATATGGGCATTTTTTGGGTAATCAACTGATTAATTATTACACCGCGCTGTTGTGTTTCATCCGCTTTTGTAAAAATATAGGTACTGTAATCCAATTTTTTAAAATTTTTTGCCACACGTGTCATTTCTGTTTCATGTGTGCCGGCATTTATAAGCAAGTGTTTTGTTATTGGACGATTTGCAATCAGTTTTTGTAATTCCTGAATACGATCATAATCATAATGACTTTGACCGGCTGTGTCGATCAAAATAACATCTTTATCTTTCATGCGATTTAATGCAAATGCCAGTTCTCTTTGATTAAATGCTGGTAAGCAAGGAATGCCCAAAATGCTGGCGTATGTTTTTAACTGATCAAGGGCTGCAATGCGATAATTATCAATAGAAATAAAGCCAACCTTTTTCTTTTTAATCAAAAATTCATTTGCCGCAATTTTTGCAACAGTGGTTGTTTTACCAACGCCTGTTGATCCAATAAAAGCAGCAATAACTTGTTGATCTGTCTCAAAAGGGTTAAACACTTCAATTTCTTTCAATATTTCCTTTAAAACACATTTACGAATTTCTTTGGCATCAGATTTTTTCTCATTTTGAAAGATTTCTGAATTTTCCATAAATTTGCGAACATGAAATTCATTGATGCCACATCTGACCAGTCTGGCAAAAAGGTTAATGGCTGCAGGGACTGAGCGAAAAGCATCGGATAACATTCCTGAACGATCCAGAACAAACATCATTTCTTTGATACTCATCAGTTCGGACTTTAATGTTTTTATCGCATCGGCAGACAGTTCATTTTCAGTTTCACCTTCAACCAGATCTTGATCCGAATTTGGCATGGCAGTAATTTCAAAATATTCAACATAACGATTATCATCAGTTAAGCGGTGTTTTTTTTCAGTGGATAAGATTAAGGCATCCGGGCCCATTTCTTTACCAACAAGGCGCATGGTATCAGTGATGGTATTTCCCTGAAACTTCTTAACCTTCATACTTTAACCGAACCTTTCCAAGCGACTTGAAACGCATATTGTTTAAAAGCTCTGCCTGGGAAAAGACCATCAACGATGGAGCAAACTGTTCGACCATTTTTCTAAAATGTCGACGTAAGGTTGGCGAACAAAGAACAATGGGCTGAAATCCCATGGCCATGACATTTTCGGTTTCCCTGCCGATAGACTCCATAATGGCATTGGCAACTGTTGGATCCACACTGAGATAAGAGCCATGCTCGGTATGTTGAATACTATTCAATAAGACCTCTTCAACATCCTGTGCCATCGTAATCACTGGCAAGGTGCCATCATCTGATAAATGCGGAGTCACAATAGAACGTGCCAATTTTTGACGAACATATTCTGTGAGTACTTCAGGATCGCGCGTCATTCCTGCATAATCAATCAACGTTTCAATAACAGTGAGCAAGTTTCTAATAGAAACACTTTCTTTTACAAGATTTTGCAGCACTTTCTGAATAATACCCAAAGGCAGAACCTGCGGATCAAGGTCTTCAATAACTTTTGGATATGATTTCTTCAAGTTATCCAACAGATGCTGAACATCCTGACGTCCCAATAATTCATCCGCATGCATTCGAATAATACTGGTAATATGCGTTGCCATTACTGATGAATTATCAACCACTGTATAACCGGCAAACTTGGCTTCCTCTCTTTGGTTGGATGGTATCCAGATTGCGGGAAGATCAAATGCGGGTTCTCTGGTTTCAAGCCCCTCAAGCTTTGATGTGATATCACCTGGATCCATTGCCAATAAATGGTTCATCATTAATTCAAAGCGCCCCACTTCAGAATTTTTTATTAAAATGCGATACTCACTGGGTTTCAATTTAAGATTATCACGAATATGAATGGGCGGAATGACCATCCCCATTTCAATGGCAAATTGCCTTCTGATGGAACGAATACGATCCAATAACTCTCCATCCTGGCCTTTGTCGACCAATGGTATGATACCATAACCCACTTCCAGCTCCATGGGATCGACTGACAATAAATGTTCAACAGCTTCAGGCCCTTCATCTGAAATCGCAGCCTCTTGCTTTGCTGATTCTTCAGCAGCAATCTCATCAGTTTTTTCCTCTTCAGTCATAGCCCCTTCATGTGTTAATAAGTAAACACAACCTCCCAAAATCAAACCCAATGATAGAAATGGCACATGTGGTAATCCTGGAATGAGTCCAAAAGCAAAAATAACCCCAGCCCCCATATAGATCGCTCTGGTATTTGTGAATAATTGCTGCTTGAATTCCATTCCCATGCTATCTTTTGAGGCTGACCGGCTCACAAGAATACCTGTTGCAGTGGATATTAATAATGATGGAATCTGAGAGACAAGTCCATCTCCAACTGTTAGAATTGTATATGTTTGAGCTGCAACAGCAGCAGTCATATCTTGCTGAAGCACCCCAATAATAAATCCGCCAATAATATTAATACAGGTGATGACAATACCTGCAATGGCATCCCCCCTGACAAATTTTGAGGCCCCATCCATTGCGCCATGAAATTCAGATTCTTTTTGAATGTCTTCACGTCTTTTTCGGGCAGTAGGTTCATCAATAAGCCCGGCATTTAAGTCCGCATCAATTGCCATCTGTCTACCAGGCATCCCATCAAGGGTAAATCTGGCAGCAACTTCTGCAATACGTGTGGCACCTTTGGTAATAACAATAAAATTGATTGCGACCAGAATAATAAAAATAATCAACCCCACAACATAATTTCCACCCACAACAAAATCGCCAAAAGCAGTGATAACCTGTCCGGCATCTGCATACAGCAAGATCAACCGGGTTGTGGCCACATTCAATGAAAGCCGGAACAATGTCATTACCAACAATAGTGATGGAAAAATAAAGAATTCAGTAGGTTTAAGCACATACATACAGGTTATCATTACAATGACAGCCAGCGTAATGCTGATTGATAACATAAAATCCATCACAAAAGTGGGCATGGGGATAATCATGATCACAAGAATGCCCACCATGCCAAAGATCATGACTGTATTTTCAATATCAAGATCTATATTGTATTTTTTTTTAAGTGATTCTATCATAATTATTTTTAATTGCCTGATTCAGATTTATTGTTTATTGGTGATAATACCGGTTCAATTGATTCTGAAAAATCAAATAATGCAGTATCTTAATTTGATAAATATTGCCTATAACAAAATAAATGACGATTGAAAAATAAAAAAGAATGTAACGTCTTTGCTGTGTTATGTCAACTTCTTTCCAGTCTTTTTATCATTATACTTTCCCTTTTAAACGATAGACATAAGCAAGGACTTCAGCAACAGCCTGATACAACGTCGTTGGGATTTCACTGCCAATTTCAACCAATTTGAAAAGATTTCTTGCCAGCTCTTTATTTTCGACAACAGGAATATTATGTTCATTCGCTTTATTTTTGATATTATCCGCGACCAGTCCGGCACCTTTCGCCAGAACAGTTGGTGCGCTCATGGACATGTTGTCATAACTCAGTGCAATGGCCAAATGAATAGGGTTGGTAACAACAACATCTGCTTTTGGCACATCCTCCATCATTCTCCGCATGGCCATTTCTCTTTGAAGGCCTTTAATTCTCGATTTTACCTGTGGATCCCCTTCTGATTGTTTCGTTTCGTCTTTGACTTCCTGCTTTGTCATTTTCAGATTTTTTTCTTGTTCATACACCTGATATGAATAATCCACAATGGCAATTACGATCAATAGCATACTGGTCCACAAAAAAATGCGAAACATGACAGATAATATGTATAAAAAGATCGACCGAATTTCCATATCTCCAAGGTTATTGAGATATGGTATTTCACTGCTGATCACCAGATAAGCAATCCAGCCGACAAGAAACAGTTTTGCAATAGATTTCAACAATTCCACTGCGGATCTTGCAGAAAACAACAGATTTTTTAAGCCTGTAATTGGATTAAATTTTGATAATTTAGGTTGAAGCGCTTTCCATGTTATCTTAACCCCGCCCACCTGAATCGCCTGGACAATAAATGTGGTCAATACGATCACAAAAAAAAATGGAATTAACGTAATGATATAATCTTCAATATACCGCTTTGTAAAAGCGAGGAAATCGGCATCAGTGAACGCCGGGTTTGCCCAGATTTTAAAGGCATCATGAATAAAATATTCTAAGCGTCCAAATAAAAAAGTTCCAAAAAGATAAAGAGAAGCCAGACCGGACAAAAGAACAGCCACATTCCCAACCTCAACACTTTTTGCAACCTGACCTTCTTCACGTGCTTCATTCCGACGCTTACCCGTTGGTTCCTCGGTTTTTTCTTCACCGGTTTCTGTCTCCGCAGCCATGTGCCTCCAATATTTTTATATCATCAACCGCATCAAATTATTCATCATGGGAATAAAGGTTCTCAGATAGTCTTTTAAATATACCAATATTAATTGCAACGATACCCCGAAAAAAAACAAGCCCACTGCAATTTTCAATGGTAACGCAACGATCAAAATATTCATCTGAGGGGATACTTTTGCTGTGAGACCAAATCCAACATCAACAAAAATTAGGGCTGCTATTGTTGGAGCGCCAATTTTTACCGCCAAAACAAATAATTGCGATGCTAATGTCAAGACAGGTTCATATAAACCTTGCTGCAAGGACACCTGTCCAAATTGAATAATGTCAAAACTGTTTCGAATGGACAAGATTAACAGGTGATGCCCATCCAAAAGCAGAAAAACAATGAGCGCAACCCAATATCCCAGTTGAGAAACCATTGATGACTGAATACCTGAATTGGGATCAAAAATTGTTGCAATGGCAAAACCCATTTGAAGGCCAGCCATCTGACCGGCCATTTGAATCCCCATAAAGAAAACATTTACAATAATGCCCAAGATAACGCCAACGATAACTTCACAAAGCACAATAAAAGCAAATTGCCAGGCTGTTTCTGGAAACATTTTTGGATCTGGTAAAACAACTGGCAATATGGCAATACTTATGGATAAAGCAATTCCCGCTTTCATTACGTTGGGAATACGTTTTGCTCCAAATATAGGCATCATAAATAAAATGACGCTGACCCGAAGCAATACCAGTAAAAACGATTTGAACATATCAACGCTAAGGCCCATGATTTCCATTGTCTTCTCAACTCCTTAGCGAATAAATAATGGAATTTGTGAAATACAATAACGCGTAAAAGATATCAATTGCTCAAGCATCCAGGGTGCAAAAAGCATTAAACCAATAAATACCGCCAATATTTTGGGAACAAAGGTTAATGTCATTTCCTGAATCTGTGTCGCTGCCTGAAAAATACTGACCATCACACCCACTATCAGTCCTAACCCCAACATAGGTGCAGCAATCAGTATGACCATTTTTACAGCTTCTTGCCCAAAACCGATGACAAATTCAGGTGTCATTGTTATTTCCTTTTTTTGTATTTCAGATTTAAGTAAAGCCCGTTCCTGTGGCAGGTTATATGTTGTTGATTATCAAATCGATAGCTGTCAGAACCTGTTTTTAAATCCATACGATCATATATGGGGGAATCGACGATCTGATAGTTTCGTATGTCATAGGCAAGTGTATCGGAATAATGTTGCATAAGTCCTCCCTGTTTCGATATATCAATGTATGACAAAACTATCCACCAGTGATTGCGCGATCAAGCTCCATCCATCAACCAGGACAAATAGCATCAACTTGAAAGGCAAAGAAACCATGACCGGTGGTAACATCATCATTCCCATGGATAGTAAAACACTGGCAACAACCATATCAATAACCAAAAAAGGAACGTATATAAAAAATCCGATGATAAAGGCTGTTTTTAATTCACTGATTACAAAAGCAGGTATCAATACCATAGTGGGTACTTCAGCTTTGTTAACAGGTTTGTTATGGTTAGACAGCTTTAAAAAAAGGGCTAACTCTTTTTTTCGCGTTTGAGAAAACATAAAATGACGAATAGGCCCCAGAGCTTTTTCAATAGCAACTTCAGTGGATATTTCTTCTCGAAGATAGGGTTGCAATGCATTATTGTTTACTTTTTCCCAGACAGGCATCATAATATAAAAAGTTAAAAATAACGCCAAACCGACAATAATTTGGTTGGGTGGCATGGAATGGGTTCCCATGGCCTGTCTCAGAAACGAAAGGGATGCCGCAACTCTTACAAATGATGTGACTAAAATTAACAGGCTTGGTGCAAGCCCAATAATGGTAAGTAGTGCGATGATCTGAAGTAAGACTGAAACTTGCTGTGGATCATCAGTTTGCGCAACACCTATTTGAATGGATGGTACTGGAATGGTATTTGCTGCATAAGCAGTAGAAATGCTGCACATACAAAAAAGTAGTATAATTAAGCATGCGTATTTCCCGATAATGTTCATTGTTCGGATTGCACCTGAGAGATATTATTGGGGTTATTATTGGATTTCCTCAAGCTGTTATTTTTTGTCAGTGAGTTTTGTATCAATTTATCTTCAATTACTTCTGAATCGTCAAGAATTTTTTCTGCAAAAGGATGTCTTATATTGTTGACTTCAGTAATGGGGTATTTTGAAATACAACTGATATTATCTGCAGTAACGCCCAAAACAAGTCGTTCATGCATGACATCCACGACCATGATTTGTTTTCTGGGTGCAATACTAAATGAAGATATCAGCTTTATTTGACAATGATCAATCCCCCCTTTTTGGGTCAATCGCTTGAGCGCATACAAAAATGCCAGCAAAATTCCTAATACCACACATAACATGGCAAAAGTTTTGCCGGCAGTATACCATAATTCCATTATTTAGCAACTTCAGGCATTGTATCTATCGGGTTAACAATATCTGTCAGGCGTACACCAAACTTTTCGTTAACCACCACCACTTCTCCTCTGGCAAACAACTTACCATTTACATAAATATCCATTGGCTCACCTGCAAGTTTAGATAATTCGACGATTGATCCTTTTGACATCTGAAGCAATTCGCTAATAACGATTCGACTTCGTCCCAATTCGACAACAACTTCAAGGGGAATATCCAAAATAAAATCAAGTCCCCGTGTCCATTCATCATCCTCGCCGCCGGCACCTTCGCCCTCAATTTCTTCTTCTTGTACGTCTTCTTCTTCAGCTTCCTGACCTTCGAGTGTTTCATCAATGTCCATTATTTACCTCGTAATTTTTTATTGAAAATTATTTGGGAACGTTCTGATAACAAGTTCCCTGTTTCAAAAAATTAGATTTGTTACTGTACAATAAAATCAGTCAAATAAATTGTTTGTATTGTTCCAGTACGCAATGAATTGGTAATTCGACTGATCAATTCATGTTTCAGTTGTTTTTTCCCGGCCAATGAATTGATTTCTTCGAATCGCTTATTCATGAGTACAAACAAAATAATATCCCGAATCTGTGGATTTCGTTGTTCAATTTCATCTAAAATATCCTTTCTTCTCACCCCAAGTTCAATATTCACTTTTAAATAATGCTTGGATTCCTGATCCGCCAAATTAACAACAAAAGGAGCCATTGAAAAAAAGAATTCTTTTTGCTCATCAACGATCTCTTTTGTTGCCTCAGATGCTTTAATTGCTTGAATTTGCTTTTCTTCTTGACTTAATTGGGGAGGCGGCGGTTCTGCTAGCAATACTTTCCATACGATGATTCCAATTGAGATCAACAGCAACAAAGCCAATACGCCAATTATCATAACCAGCAACTTGTTTGACGATCCGCCTTTTGATGAACTGTCCTCAGACTCAGTCGTTTCTTCTGTTTCTTCTTCTGCCATCTTATGTTTCCTTTCACTCAGGATAAGTTCTTATACAAACTTACCTGTTCACTTTTGTCTTTTCAGAATAATTTCTACACGTCTGTTTTTTTGTCTTTCATAAAATGTTTCGCCAGATGTGAGCGGTTTGACAGATCCAGCTCCACCTGTCGAAAACCGGGTCGGTTCCATATGTTTGATATTGATAAAATAGTCTTGAACATTCAACGCCCGATACAAAGATAACTCCCAATTGCTGGCAAATCGACTTCGTCCGGGCGTTATTTTATCGGTATGACCCACAATCAAAATATCATTTGCAACTGAATTTAAAAGATATGTGATACGATCCAATGTAGGATACATGGCTGGCCTTAAATCTGCCTGTCCGGATTCAAACAGGACATCCCCTTTTAATCCAATCACATAGCCTTCCTGATTTTCGTACAATTCGTAATTACTCTCAGTAGATCCCCATCTATCATTGACATCAGCGTTTTCGCCCTCATTCATTAACTCTTGAAGCATGGCATAGCTGACAATAAGCAAAGCATCTTGCGTGCCATTATCTTCTAAGATACCAGAGGTCATTTTAGCTTCTGGAAACAGGAGCGCCCCGATACCACCTCCTTTTCCAACAGGCTGAAAGATTGCTTTAATGGCAGCCGTGTCCATTGAACGCATCGTGAGCAACATAACAAAAAAAGTCAATAGCAACATTAATAGATCGCCAAATGTTACCATCCAGCCGGTTGGGTCAGACGCTTCTTCTGGAACTTTATCTTTATTTTTAGCCATTTTCTGTTATCCACCAAAAATATCAAACACAAATCGTTTGAACATAAAAAAGGATGAGGGTTCTTTTTCATACAGTGCTTTTATTTTGTCTCTCAGGCTGAGATCGACCATGATATCCAGTCGTCGATTCATCGCACGTGTCATTCGTGTTTCATTACTTGCAATGGGGTCATGTTCCGCACGTCCATAAGCCGAAACGCGCATGGGATTCATATTGCCTTCTTCAACAAAGTATTGAAAGAGTTTTAACGCTTTTAAGGATGACAATTCCCAATTGGAATTGACCGCTTTTTCTGCTGCTGGCCGACTATCAGTGTGGCCAGAAATCTTGATTATATGGTCATCTTGATTTAAAATTTCACATAGTTTATTCAAAAATGGTTTTGATGATGGTTTTATTTCATATGTACCTTCAATAAAAATCAAATCATAGAGCATACTAATAATAACGCCATCAGATGTTACACGAATCATAACTTTTCCTGATGCATTTTGATCCAGTCCAACAATTTTATGCGTTCTTAAGCTGGTATCTGTTGTCATTGGGTCAATAAATAAGCTGGGCGCAGTATTGCTTGTTGATACTAACGATCCCCCACCTGAAATTGAACTAAATGCACCTTTTACAGATCCCATTACAGCTTTTGCCCGCTTGTCATCCTCATCAGCAAGGGTATTCAATACGATAAAAAATGCCAGGAGCAAAATAAACAGGGAAACCAACAATCCCCTGGCAACGCCTTCTGTATTTGCCTCCGGCGATAGTTTCTTTTTTTTGGCCATTTTATATTTCCTGTTTGATCATCGCAGCAAAAACTAAAATGAATTCATTTTAAAGATCAAATATCTTCTTTAATCAATAAATGAAGTACGTTCCGAAGGCGGCAAGTATACCGATAATTTTTGTTCAACAATTCGAGGATTCTCTCCATTGGCCAGACCGATAACACCTTCAATAATAATTTCCCTGACTGTAGCCTCCTTGCCACTGTAAGTTTTTAGTTTTCCTGCAAAGGGTAAACAAATCATATTTGCCATAACCGAACCATAGAAAGTTGTCAGAAGCGCTACAGCCATTGCAGGACCGATGGAACTGGGATCATCCATGTTTTGAAGCATCTGTACGAGACCGATCAATGTACCGATCATCCCCATAGCCGGTGCGAATGTACCCATGGCTATGAACATATCAGATCCTGCTTTATGACGGCCCTCTAATGAGGCCAATTCAGATTCCAAAATTTCTCGAATTGCCTCCGGTTCAAGGCCATCAATGGCCAGTCCAATGCCCTTTTTCAGGAATTCATCACTTACCCCTTCAACATCGCCTTCCAATGATAGAATGCCCTCACGTCGCGCTTTTGTTGCAAATTCAACAAATTGCTTGATCACTTCCTGCGCAGACGCACCTGTTGCAAAAATGACTTTTTGAGCAATGGAGATCAGGCTGATCACCTCTTTTAGCGGATAGTTTATCATGATCACGCCAAAAGTGCCGCAAACAACAATCAAAATCGATGGAATATTAATAAAAATTGATAATGGCCCACCAATCATAATTGCTGACAGGACCAAGCCAAAGGCTGATAGAATGCCGATAATCGTTGCGATATCCATAGTATTCCCCTGAAGATATTTCTTAAAAACAGAATGTTAAAGTTATCTTGAGATATCAAATTTTTTTTAATCAATCAAGCTTTATCATCAATTTTATTTGAAATCTTGTAATTTTTTTTTAGTTTTATCAAAAGCTTGATATCTATTGCGACGCGTTACTGTTTTGATCCTCTGCGATGTACACCATGAGATAAATGATCTCAGCCAATCCAATACATTTGTCATCATCTACGTCAACATTGTCCATCTGAATATTTTTCGTCACTTTGAAATCTGCTACAATCTGGGCTGCAAGAATCAGATCTGTTAGATTGCGCCTGCCATTGCCATCAATATCGGCCAAGCCATCTGTATTCTTTCCGAGAATAATTTTTTTAGTAAAGACATTATTGTCTTCACCTGGCCACATTTCATCATGCAAAGTTAACGATCCTGCATATCGGGTTTCGGCTCGGCGCTTTTTTAGATCATCAATGTTAAATGTTCTTGATTTTTCATAAATATCACCTTTTGTATCAACTTCAACAGTAATCTTCGCGCCATATCGGGCAAGCCAGTTTTTTGAATTGACAGCAGTTCCAACATTAATTGCGCCACTTAAATCTGGTGTTTCTATCATTCTAAAATCATCGACCTGAATTAGGCCGCCACTGGTTTCAATTTCAATGTAGGCAACAATATTGAGATGTTTTTCAATATCAATGAGATAGGCTCGCCAGGGCGATTTATCGTTGTAGTTTCGTTCGATTAATGGATCAGTCTCTTCCTGATTTGGATCAAATGGACGAATTCTTAATGTTTTATTGCCAGATCCATTGGTAAATGCTCTAAACATAAGCGCATCACCGCTCATTTTAAATGGGGGCGACTTCACGCGTGCCCCGCTGCCGGCTACATACATATATTTTAAATTTTCCACTCTGGCTATATTATTGGGCAATTCGTTTTCTTCAAAATGACTGGCCAGGTAAACTTCTCCCGAGTAACGCGTCCAGTCAGAAACCGGCCATGCATTTGATTTGGACAGGAGCGTATTCTTTTCAAAATCGCCAATTGTTTTTGTAATTCTTAATGCATCTGCCCCACCACTCTCAAGGGGAAGCCGGTTACCAAAAAGAATATCATCCTGCATTTTGGCACCGCCCAGATCTTCCTGAGTCGTTTCGTCTCTATCTACATAAAAATTAACTTCATAATCTGTCAGTGTTCCACCGCTGCCCTGATTTTTTATTTGTGCATAAAAAGTAACTTCCTGACCATCAATTGGGTCATTTGGAATCCACCAGACATCATTAATGATCAGATCCGGATGGTCTATTTCAATTTGTAAAATGTCTTCATTTTCATCGGCATCGTCTTTTTCGAGAATATCATTTTTTGAATCTGCTTTTACTTTTATGTAAATCGTGTAACCATCTGGATTTTCGGCCGAATATCTCCCCTTATATTCGGGTACAGTCATGTGATAAGCAACTGTATATTTTTGACCTTCAGCAAGCCCCCCTGTCATTTTATTTGTTTGCTGGCTTTTCCAATAGGCATTATATTCCGAACCTGTCTTGCATGTGTCCACACTATCCTGGCAGGTAAACCACTGAAGTTCCGAATCAAGGTATGTTGTAGACAGGGGATTTTCAACGACAGCAGTCAGTTGGATATTTCTTCCCTGGATTTGTTTTCTCGGCGAGTAACCAGTGATTTTTACTTTATAATCGGGACGACCAATTGTTTTAAGATCTTTAGACATGGAATTATATGCCAATAGTGCACCAGTATTATTTTTCGATGGGTCACCAAGGACTTCTTTCACGTCATTCTTTTTATCAATAATCGCTGTAATAGAATGGACACTATTGTTTTGCAAGTCTGGCGTTGCAGACCACGTTTTGTTTGATTCAACATACCCAACCACAGTGGAGGCATTATTGTCTTCACCCATACGAAAATCATCAACCATAAAGGTTGCGTTATCAGCCCCGCTGGTTTGGATCTGTATATACAGTTGTGTATCCTTAATGGTTTTTTTATCATCATCCTTTTGAATATCTATGACATAAGCTCGCCATGGCGCTTTGTCGGTGTACGTTCGTTCAATTCGTTTTGAACCAGATTCATCAAAGATCACTAATTTTTTAGTCCCGGCGCCCTCTGTCATTCCCCTGAATAACAAACTGTTACCAGTGGGTTGAAACTTTGTTGATTGAAAAATGGAGTTATTTCCATAAACACTGGCATAATATAAATCACCATACCTATCGTTCGGATTATCAGGACAATCGAGATCATTTTCAGGACATTTTGATTCCCAAGATACATTTCCAGAAATGCTTGTCCATGATTCAAACCCAAACTCAAAACTTGTTCCCAATTTTTTTCGCAGACCGAAAGGAATTTCGGTGGTAATTTTTGTATCACCCAGATCAATTGCTTCACTGGTATTCTGATAATCTATAGTAAAATTGACCTCAAAATCTTGTATTGATCCGCCTTTCCCAACATTATCAATGCGGGCATAAAATTTGACATCTTCACCATAGACCGGATTTTCAGGTATCCACCAGATATCACCGACTTGAAGATCTGGATGATAAATGACAATGTGCTTGATGGATTCGTTGTTGTCTTCAGCACCAGGGCCATTGTCTTCAGCCAAATCATTGCTGGAATCACAAACGACCTTGACCTGAAGCAAATATTTGTCTTCAACTTTTGGCTCATCATCATCATAAGTTACTTCCATGATAAATGTTGAGGTATATACGCCATTTGCGGCAAGGCCAGCAATTTTTTCTTTTGATTTGCTGACCCATTTTTTCTGATAATCACAATATATTTTCTCTCCCTGACAGACATACCACTGCAATTCAGATTCAATCAGGGTGTTATGAGATGCGATATTTTCAATAAGTGCTGTAAAAACAATTTCTTTGCCCTGAACCTGTTCCTCAGGAGTATAAGTTAAAGAGGTTATTGAATAATCCACTGCATTACTCAAATTAAAATCAGTCTCAAGGGAATTATTCGTTTCATCATTTTCAGGGATGGATTGTTTGCTATCTACAGTCGCTTTCAAGGTATGGTTTCCGGGAAATGCTGTCCAACCACTCTTTGATTGTACTGTACTCACAAACGTATAATCTGTACCCGATCTCATCCGAAAATCATCAACCCAGAATTCACTGTTATCAGCGCCTGATGTTTTTATTTCAAGATAAACTTCTTGATTATGATGCGCCGATACATCTAAAATAAAAGACCGCCAGGGACTGCTTTCGGTGAATTCCTGTGTCATTAGTATGGTATCACTGGCTCTGGGAAAACACTCTGTTGTGGCGCATTTGCGTACAGATACCTGTTTTGTTCCTGCACCGGCAGTCTGGCCTTTAAATATAATGCTTTTCGCATCAATCTTGAAAGGATTTGACAATAATTTTGACCCATCACCATAAATTTTTGCAAAAAATTGATCATTTCTGGCATCAGTCAACGTTTTAATCGGTTTATAATATTGATCTGTTACAGAATCTTTTTCAATAAATACAGTACCTCGTTCTAACCAATTCGCCATTGAACCCAATTCAAAATCAGCATTATCAAAAATGGGTTGACGCTTGGCAAACATCACCTCAGTATCCGACTTTTCCGCTTCTATGCTTGTCTCAACATCATTTGCATCGGTAATGAGAAAAGTGGTTTCAATTTCATCAATGGTTCCACCTTCATAAATGTTTTCAATTTGCGCATAAAAGGTTACACTTTCTCCATCAACTGGATTTTTTGGATAATGCCCTATTTTACTGATACGTAAATCTGGTTTATTAATAATGATGCTGGCATCTAAATAATTGTTCAAACAATTTTTTAGATTGTCTGGGGCACAATCAATACGCTCAATAATGACATCACCATAATCACAAAAAACGCGAACAAAATTTTCACCATATTCACTTGTTAAAATAAAAGTAGATGTATATTGAGCACCGGCTGCAAGCGGCGGAACAGTTTCGGTTTGAGCTTCTTTCCAGATTTTTGTCCAGTTGGTATCATCTTCACAGTTTGCATAGCAGGTAAACCAGGACAATTCAGACTCAATAAGGGTGTCTGCTGCATAAATTACATTACCATTCTCATCCTTTTCTTTGTGGTTTTCAATAACTGCAACAAAAGATACTGTTTTTCCTTTTGTTTGTTCTTGCGGTGTATGAGTGATTGTTTTGATTAGATAATCAGCATTAGGTACTTCTGTAATCTTTACTTTGCGGGGGGTAATTTGGGTTTTCGTGTTATCAGTGACTTCGACATGAATATAATAATCATTTGCAGAATCAGTTTGTTTTGGTTGCGCGATCCATGTTTTTGATGACTGAACTTTGGTTACCATGACACGACAGGTTGTTTCATCATTCGCCAAACGAATATCATCAATCATCAGCGCAGCATTGGCCGAACCTTCTGTTACTGCTTGGAAATAGTAATCTTGATCAGCAAAATCAAGATTGTAAGGCGCAACATCAATAATCTGTGCCGCCCATGACTTATCAGTTATAGACTTCTCAATTACAGAATTGAACGAGCTGTCCAAAACTTGAACTTTTTTAGTACCAGAGCCCGAGGAATAGGCCTTAAACAAAATATATTTGACTGCCATTTTCTTGAATGTCTGTTCGGATCTAAGGGTCGTGTTTCCATATAGCCTGGCATAAGATTTAAAACCACATTGAGAATAATTTGGCGTATCTACCAATTCAATTATTTTGTTCGGACATTGCGAATCATTAATTGTACATCGACTTTCTGAATAGACTTCGCCAGATGTAAGCCAGTTTTTGAGGGTGTCAGCGGAACCACAGGATGGTAGGCCACTACATAAAAAAATGTCTTCACCACTAAAGTCTGAATTTTCAAAAGCTGAGGTCCCCAAAGCAAAAGGAATACCTGCTGTAATTTTTTCTTTGGAAATTTCTACCTGATTTCCAGTTAGTCCCTGACTGACCAAAAAACGAACTTCAATATCGTCACTTGTAGCGCCCTTACCGATATTATCTATCCGCGCAAAGAATGTGACTTCTTCACCATCCTTAGGACTTTCGGGAGACCACCAGATTGGTCCTATTTCAAGTTCGGGTTTATCGATTGTAATGGCGATTTCGTTATTATTATTCTCTTCATCAACTTCAATGATTTCGTTTGTTGCATCAGCGGCCACTTTGACATCGTTTTGACCATATTCCGGTGTAAAGGTAAACGTTGAAGTATATGTCTGATCCGCTGCGAGACCTTCAATTTTTTCCTTGGTAGCTTTCCCGCCAACATCCCACTGAATTTCTGATTCAACCAGTGTTGCGCCACCAATATTTGTTATGTATGCAGTTGCTTTAATATCCTCACCTTGAATTTGTTTTTCAAGATCGAATACAGGTCCCCTCACAGTATAATCGGCTTTTACAATCAATGTGCTGTCATTTGGATCGTTACCAATTAATTCTTTTTTATCACCTGAGCCTCCAGCACCATCAACAGAAACTGCCACTGAAATATCAAATGCCCCAGGTTTTGCTGTCCAAACCTTACTGGATTCGACAATTGATACAAAAACATTATCTGTGCTTGGTGGCGACATCCGAAAATCATCAATCACAAATTCGGCATTTGCTGCATCTTGTGTCCTTACTTCAATATATACCTTAGAATTTGTATGGCCTGATGGTATTTTTATCAGATTTGCACGCCAGGTTTGTTTTTCAGTATACTGTTCATGAAACACGATTGGATCAGTGGGTCTTGCTTCATTATATAACATTTTTTTGACTGTTATTGTTTTGGTTCCAGAACCATCTGTATACCCCGAAAAAATAATCAAATCATATATAAGATCAAACGCATTGGAGCGAAGCAATGTGTTTGCACCAGACAATTTTACGTAATACCGATTGGAGATATTCTCCTCACATGTTGTTCCCTGCTGATCGCATCTATCCACCACAGATTTACTTCCTGATAACATTTGCCAGGGCGCTAGTTTATTGGATTCCCCCTTTTCCTTTGTCGCAAACACACAATCTTGAACATCAAAAGCATCAATGACTCTTCGATCTGCCATAGGAATATCATCTTTTACTGTTGTGCTGCCGAGACTTTCCCCCTGTTCCGGATTTGTCTGATCAAAAACTGTGAAAGTTACATCAAAATCTTCCAGAGTACCGCCTGTATAAAAGCTCCATTGATTTTCGATTGCCGCGTAAAATTTCACTTCTTGTCCATCTATAGGCTTTTCCGGTAACCACCAGATAGATTGAACCGCCAATCTGGGTTTGTTGACTTCAGTATCTGCTTCATAATAAACGATATTATTATTCACATATGTTTCGCTTACATTTAATTCTGGATTGATTTCAGCAATAATGTATGTATTTCCATATTCAGCCGTATATGAAAATATTGACGTATATGTTTGACCATTTGCAAGCGCCGGAACTTTTACCTTTGATGTTGGGTTTCCCCATGTATTTTTCCAGTTATCCTGATCCGCGCAGGAAGGATTTTCAGTATCCAAACAGGTATACCAATACAAATCTGTTTCAAGTGATGTGCCACTGCCAATATTAATAATTTCAGCCATTACCTCAACAGTGCGGCCCTGTATCTGTTTTTGTAAGACGGGAAATGACACTGGTTGCTTTATCCAGTAATCAGTCTGATCCACATCTGTAATATCAGTTCGTGCGACATTATTGGTATTTGATGCATCATTGTTGGGGTCATAATCATCCGGTTCAGTCAGTACATTTTTGACATCCGCTTTCACACAAATATTATGACTACCAGTGGTTGCCGCCCATGTATCTTTTGAAACAGCGGTTGTTACAAAAACATCGCTATTGTTATCAACGCCCATTCTGAAATCATCAACCCAAAATTCCATATTACCAGAGCCTTCAATACTAAGTTCAATAAATACACGCTTTCCAATAAATCGACTGACATCTAAAACATATGCATTCCAGAATGATTTATCACTGTAAGTTTGTTCCAGGTAGTCAGTCGCATCGTCTATATTAGAGAGGCGTAACTTTTTTGTACCAGATCCAGTGACCTGCGCTTTGAATTCGATAATATCCCCAATGACTTCGAATGTAGGTGAACGTAGTTTCGTACCGCCGCCATACAATCTAGCGTAATATAAATTTCCATTCAATGTGTTTGGATTGCAGGAAGAATCGACTTTAATCTTAGAATCATCAGAACGACTACAAATGCAATGTGTATCATCAATACCACAATAGCTTTCAGCGGAAACACTGCCACTTTCAATGGTCCATCCCTCTAATCTATCTGTTCCACCATTGCCCTCAAATCCCGCATTTGTAAATCCCAGTCCGAGTTTTCCAAACAGAATGTCGTCTTTAATGGTTGTCGTTTTGAGATCAACTTCTTCGAATTTCGTTTCATCAACAATAAATTGAACATCAAAGTCGGTAACAGCGCCTCCATGTGCGATATTATCAATGCGGGCATAAAATCTGACTTCCTGACCTTCAAGCGGTTCTGAGGGATCCTGGCCATCATTGGGATTCTCAACCCGCCACCAGATTTTTTCGACACTCAGATCGACATCATTGACAAATCTGATATCCGATGCACGATTATAACGTGAATCGTCCTGGGACCAGATATTCTTTTCTTTCAATAAAAGATCATCATTAATAAAGGCATTTACATTTACATTGCCACTGATAACCGGTAGCTCAAAGGTGTGAACATATGTTCCATTTCTTTCCAGGCCTGGAATTTCATCAGTTTCCAATGATTTTCCAAACTGATCTTCTTTTTCGCTCAAATACCAGTTTAAATTGGAGTCGATAATTGTTGGGCCGCCATAATTCTTGATCATCACCTCGTAAACAAAATTTTTACCAATAAATTGTCTTGGGGGACTGACATTAATTGAGACAAAATCGTAATCAGCCGGATCAATCCAGGGGGGTTGATCATGCAATTTTTCAGTATGTTCATCATTTTCATTATTTGAATCAACCAGCGCATTGCTATCCGAAAATTTAGCTGTTATCTGAAAACTGCCGGGCGTAAATGTTATTAAATCACTAAAAGGAAAAGCCTCCCACACGTCGCTGAATGGTACTGAAACCAGATTTTTTTGAGCATTATCATAACTCATGCGGATATCATCAACTTTAAGTATGGTATTGGTTGATGTTCCGGTCCTGATTTCACAAGTAACAAACTTCCCCATTAATGTGCTTATATCCATAACATAGGCCAGCCAGTTATCCTTGGATGTTGCGATTTCCTGTGTGAGCAACTGATTGGTTCCCAGACAACTTGTACCTGGTTCACAAAGAGATAACCATCGTTTGCCAGAACCTGAAGCGATCGCTCGAAAGACCAGGATCGCATCATCTATTTGAAATGCATCGCGTGAACGAATAACTGAATTCGCACCCGAAAGTCTGACATATCGTAAATTAGAATTTTGTAATTTGCTGACACACATACTGTCAGATTCAGCGCAATGACTTTCAATTGAAACACTGCCGGAAATAACTTTCCATTTCGTCTCGTTCAGATATGCTTTTTCAAAAGCACCTGATCCATCTGAGTGAATCGGTTTTTTTTGTGAAGGTAGGATTTGATCGGTTACAGTCGCGGAACCTAAAGAGATATTATTAAGGTAATAGCCAGTATTCGTCAGCTCTGTAAGTGTAAAATCAACATCAAACTCTAAAATAGAACCTCCTTCTCCCACGTTTTCAATGCTTGCATAAAAAGTCACTTCTTCACCATCTTTTGGGACTTCAGGGACCCACCATACATTACTAACTGCCAGGTCTGATTCCTTAGTAAAAGTAATATTTCTTATTTGGGATTTATTGTTATCCGTGCGTTTATCTTCATTAATATTATCATTTGCATTAACATAAGCCTCAATGGCATGTGTTCCAGGAACAGCCGGCCAGGTATCCTTAGATGAAATATAACAAAAGGTATAATTCTCCGGCATTGGTCCCAGAGGAATGCCATCTTTATATTTTTCATTCCCTAAACTGACAGTTTTATTCGCATTGTTAAAGTCCTGGTCCAGATAAACAGTAAATTCAACTTCAAAATCCTCAACAGTGCCACCATTCCCTAAGTTTGTTATACCCGCATAAAATGTAACTTCTTGACCTTCAAGGGGATTTTCAGGGGTCCACCAGATCATGGGTTCAGTGCCATTCTCATAGTCTTTGGCAATGGCCAGGTCAGGATAATCTGTATTGATTTTAATTGGCTTTGTGAGATTGTTATCCTCATTATTTTCAACAATCACGCCATCATAATCACATCGGGCTCTAAAAAATGTTGAGCCAAAATCCATTTCATGTGTATAGGTCTCTATTTCTTCCTGATTCACTTTTAAACCAGAAATGGTATCTGTTTCGGCGATAGACCAGCTATCTTCTTTGCAAATATTATCGGTGCATATTTCCCATGTCAGTGATGATGTTCTCAGGGTCGCACCTTTTCCAATATTCTTGACAACCGCAGTGAATACAATATTGCCACCTTGCACTTGCGAGTAGCGGTCAGGTGTAACACTGAGAATTGTATAATCAGGCGTATCGACTTCAACGGCTATACATGTACCAGTCAATACAATATTTATGCTTATCATTAAAAAGATCAATAAAACAAATTTTTTGGGATTCATTTTTGGCCTCCAATTATTTGGGGATACGATATAATTGCCCACTCTTGTGGGAATTTAATACAATTATCGTTTGATATGCGAAATGCATAAACTTTTTGAAATATAAAATAATGATCGGTGGATGTCAAATAAAGAGATTTGGGATTGTTTTAATAATTTCTTTATTTAATAAATAATGCAACGTTCCCAATCCGACAAGTCGGACATTTCAAACCTGTCTGACTTGTCGGATTGAAAACGTTATTTTTTTTTGATTCACGCCATCAGAAAACACAAGACCAAAGTCTGGCTTTACTTTTGCAAACCAGGACTTTGGTCTCAATAAAACACAAAAATCAAAGAAAAAATTAACGTTTCAAATTAACGACAGTTTGAATCATCTGATCTGTGGTTAATATCGTTTTTGAATTGGCCTGATATCCACGTTGTGTGGTAATCATTTTTACAAATTCAACTGCAATATCGACTGTTGATTGTTCCAGGGAGCTGGAAATTAACTGCCCCAGTCCATTGGTTTGTGGCGGATTGATTGCTGGCGGCCCACTATTGACAGTTTCTCTGAAAACACTGCCACCCAGTTTATCCAGGCCCTGATTGTTGTTAAATCGTGCAAGACAAATCTGATAAAGTGGAATGGTTTTACCATTGCTGTAAATACCACTGATTGTTCCAGCTTTGCTGATTGTCATATCCTGAATTTCACCTCTGGCAAATCCATTGGCCGACTGAAACATGTTAACTGATGTTGATGCATATTGTGTTGTCGCCAATGTATCACTGATCCATGATGTTCCATTCCATTTGGCGCCCAGATTTAACTCAATACTCATTGGATTTTCTAAGTCATCATCCAGAAAATCCGCAGAAAATGTCAGGTATTCACCAGTCGTTATAGCGGCGACTGCATCAGGCCCCATCTGAATGTCACTAATTTTTCCTTCAGAATCGAACTGAATATTTCCCACAGCCAGCAAACCAGCAGTCGTATCTGTTGCGACACCATTATCAGAGTCGTATTTTCTTGGATCTTCTTCAGGATTTGTCGTCACGATAAAATCCCATTTATTGGCAAGCCCATCATATGCTTTATCAAAATATATTGTCACATCATGAGAATTACCCTGCACGTCATATACTTTTACTGTTGCAGAATGAGAATAATCTGTTTCTGCTATAATTTTACCATCTTTCGTATCATCAGCTGCGTCTGCTGCAATGTCTGTTGCATCCCATCTCGCACTCAGTTCGACAGTACTTGCACTTTTGGTTTCAGTACTATCCAGGTTTGTCAGCAAGCTAACCTGTGTTGTTTTGATTGGGGGTGCGATGGTAGAATCAAGAATAATGTCTCCATATGTTCCGACACGTGCGCCGCTCTCAGCATCCAATTGGTACCCCTGAACTGTCATTCCGGCAGAATTGACCAATGCATTGACCTCATTGACAGTAAATGCGCCTGATCTTGAAAACAGTTGTTGTGTCGTTCCCTCTGGTCGAAGTACAAAGAATCCCTCCCCATCAATAGCAATATCAGTAATGGAATCGGTTGTTTCAAAACCCGCCTGAGAGAATGCACTTGATACATCTGAGAGAACAGTTCCCTGTCCAACCTGTGTGGTGCCATTACCTGTCGTAACTGTGGTGTTGAGGATATCCTGGAATGTCGCACGACTTCCTTTGAATCCTGTTGTATTGACATTCGCAATGTTGTCGCCGATAACTGACATGGAGTTGCCCAATGCTGTTAATCCGCTGACACCTGCATACAATGAACTATAAATTGACATTTTTTGCCTCCTTAATATAATAAATGGGGAATTACGCATTACGAATAACGAATTGTTCCGGGCAAGTCGACATTCGTAATGCGTAATCTGTTTTTTTATTTTTGTTGCGATGATCGCATTAATTTATAAACAATTATTCTCTTTGCATTAAAATAAATCATTCACCAGAAGTATCCACTTTTCTAACCTCAAGCACATTGGCCAAGGCCACTTTTTTATCACCCAACAGTAGGTATGTTAAACCATTGGCCATTGTCGCACCAGTCACTTCACCGGAACTGTAAGTATCTATGGTTACATAATTACCAAACTGGTTTTGTCCAAATACTTCAAATGTGTAGTTGCCATCATTTACATCAAAGCCAAGATTATCTTTACCTTCCCATTCAACCGGATACTCACCCGCATCCTTCCAACCTGCATTAATTGTTCTGATTTCTCTGCCAAACTGATCATAAATGGCAATATTAATGTTGGCTCCCTCGTCAAGCTGATAACTTCCAGTAAGATTGCTGCCATCTTTTCGGATAATAGAATTGTCATCCGCTTTGATTTGTTTGCCAATATAGTTGATTGGATCACCATGAATATCATCGTCAGCAACTGAAGATTTAATTTCAACCAGATTTTTATTCACATCAATCATTTGCTCAAGACTGGAAAATTGCGCTAATTGTGATGTAAATTCAGTGCTTTCCATTGGGTTCAATGGGTCCTGATTCTGAAGTTGAGCGACCAGCAATTGCAAAAATTGTTCTTTATTCATTTCCGCTTTTTTTTCAGCTTCTGATTTCACTGTTGTGGTATCTATATTCCGATTATTTGCAATAATTTCTGCGATGGATGACATATATATGCTCCTTTTGTTGGAATTAATGTTTTTGGATTATTTCATGAATTATACAATCAAGCTTAATGACGAATCACCATAGATAATCGGTCGTCTGATTTCCTCTTGTATCAATTCATCAGGATTTTCGTCTGCTTCACCATCTTTATTATTCATGTTAAAGAAACGTCTCCGCTCATTAACGTCATGTTGGTCATTTGCCAGGGACTGCCCCAAATCATAATTAATTTGAATATCGACATCATCAATTCTTATACCCTGCTCAGACAATGCGTCTTTTAATTCATTTACATGTGATACGAGAATGTCTCGTGTGAGATGATTGTCAGTCGCCATACCCACTCTCAAAACATTATTTTGAACTTCAAGATCCAATCGAAGTGTCCCCAAATGAGGGGGTCTTAATTGTATACGCACTTGATTTTCATTATTTCGAATGGCATTCGCCAATTGTCTGCCAACCTGTTGATTGAGATAATATGGGACCGGTCTTTCGGGTAATTTCTGTGCTGCTTGAAACTTTGCTGATTGGGAGGATGTCGATTCTGATTTCAGAAATGAAAGAAAGGCATTGTTATCATCAGCCTGACTGGCAATAGTTGAAGTTTCAGCCGCATTCCCCTGATTTTGAGTGACGATTTTAGCCATTCGCGCCTGTTGATTGGCCTCTGCAAGTTTGGCTTTTTGTTGAGAACCATCTTTGACATCCAAAGATTTGCCTTCTTTCATATTTTGAAAAAACTGCTGACTGAGATTTTTTCCACGCTTCGTCAGATTTTTATTTGTGGACTGCTTTTCCAACAATGCCAGATACGCATCCATATGATCTAAAAATGATTTCATCTGCACATTGTCTGCTCGTGTACTCTGAAATGCTTGAAGTACATCGCTTAACTTTGTCAACAAGACATCGCCATTTTCATTTTTGGCCTGGGCAACAAGTTTTTGCGCATCTTTTTGTGTCAGTCCATATGAAACCAGTAACTGTTCAAGGGTTGGAATCTGTTTCGCGCTTATGGTAGTCTGTTGCATCGCTTGTCCACTCATTAGCTTACTGAGAGAATCTGCAACAGTTTTTTGCTTATTCAGAGGCAATTGTGATGCAAGGTCATTTTTTCCTTTGGATTGAATGAATGAAAGCAATCGATCTAATTTGGCAAAACCTTCTTTTAATTGATCTGAGGGGATTTTTGTCTGTGCGATTGTCGGCCTTAGTTTTGACAACAACGGCGCGACAGGTAATTCCTGAGTGGATTTGGGAATCATTTCATTAATTTTTCCGGATTGAAATCCCAAATCTTTTAATATGGCTTTCAAATCATTTATATAATCTGAAGGTATTGTCACAGGTTTGTTGCTCAAGGCAGTATTGATATTTAATTTTCTGGGAATTGTTTCCAGCTGCCGAACAAAAGCATCTAACGTTTTTGGTGTATCCAGTGGATTGGATTTTCCAGATAAATTGGCCAGAATATTTTTTAATTGACTGTTGGTCGGAATACTCACTTTTTTGTTTTGATCCAACTGCGGAATGACTTGCTTCAGATTTTTGGCAAACTGAGCTAGGGTTAGTGTTTGTTCTGTCTTTGGCGGAAAGACCTTGGTGAGAATCTCTTGACTGGCACCATATTGTTTCAGCATGTTTTTCAAATCTGCCAGATCCGAACGTGAAATGGTCTGATTTGTCAATTGAATCTTACCAAGCAATGATTCAATAGTTTGCAAGCCAGTCTTTACCTGTTGATCAGTTGTTTTTACACCGGCTTTTTCAAGTATATTCGATATTTGTGCCATAAGCTGCTGGGCAGATAGACTATCCTGAATGCTTTGTGCTTTCGTTAGAATAGATTGAATTTTTTCTTTTGGAACGCCCAATTGTGTCAATAGACTTTTTATCTGTTCCTTCAGATCAGAAGTGTCTAATTTCGCTAAGAATTCTGACACATTCACCTGTTCCGAACCTTTTAACTGATCAATTAAATTTTGAATGGCTTCGAGATCCGGTTTAGAGAGTTGAATTTTTGGCACTATTTCTTTTGAATCGTTTAATGTTTTCAGGCTGTTTAGCAGTTTTTCCATATCAATTTTACCTGAAGGCAGGCTGGATTTCGCAATAAGCTGCTGAATCTCATCATCTGATAGACCCAATTTTTTCAATACGCCCTGTAGTTCTTTGCTGAGATCCACTCCCAACTGTTTGGGATCAAGGGGAATTTGATTCAATTTTGCAATGCTTTTTTCCAACTGAACACTGTTGAACAGGCTTTCCACTGATAATTTTTCTGATAGTTTGGGATGTGCCGTTTTTAATGAATCCAGAAGATTCGCCAGGCTGATCTTATCCGAACCATTCATCACTTTGGCCATTATTTTCTGAATGTCATCCGCACTAAGTCCCATATTTCTTAATGCATTTTCAAGGGCCGGACGATCTTTTATATCTAATTCGTTATTTGGCAATTGATACAATTGGCTTTGATACAATTGACGGATATTAAATACATCCTGACGCTGTGTTGTCTGACGAATATTTGTCATTAAGCTTGCAAGCAAATCTTTCATTTTCGATTGAGATAAGCGGTTTAAACTTTGTGAAGACGTAACATTTTTAATTACAGTAACAAACTTATTAAATGTAAGCGGTTCATTCTTATCCGAGATATCAATTCCTAATTTGGAAAAAATATGATTGATTGCGGCCTGTGTATTATCCGATAGAGGCCGATCAGTCGTGATTGGTATATTGGAAATAGTTGCAAGCTCCTGGGCGAGTTGTTTGACATTTAAATCACCCGATTCTGTTCGAGAATTTTCAATTGCAGTTTTTACCTGACTGGCACTTAACCCAAATTCTTTCAATCCTTTTTCAATGGCAGGAACATCAGATGCTTCAATAGATGAAGAATTTTGATCCTTTTCCAGTGAAGGTTTTTTATCGGTATACATTTTCATAAATTCAGAAACTTTTACTGTATCCGCCCCACCTTCCTGAAATACATCACCGAGAAAAGTATTGACCTGTGATTCAGAATACCCTTGCCCAGTCATGATTTGCTGTAAATCGCTTTTTGCCTCTGATGAAAGAGAAAACCTTTCCATTGGCAATCCTGTTGACATTAAATCTCTTCGAAATGTATCGATATAATCCGTGTTTGAATTATATATTGGTACGTTCTGAATCGGATTATTGAAAAAACTATCTTCAACATTACGATTCATCTGAAGGGTTTGATCAAACATCATCGAAAATAATGAATTCGACTCTGATTGCTGAAATGATGCTAAACTTTGTGTTGGATTGAATGATCGTGTCCTTACATCGGCCAAAAAATGTTCCAAATTAATTGCTTGCATAATTCTTATCCTTAATTTTGTATTGAACTATCCCGACAATATTGAATTCTTAAGATCAATTATTAGCAAATTATGAATCAAATATTTATCAGGCAAGTATTCATCTGACTTTTTAATAATTCATAAAATATCTGAGCAATCTGTATGCCAAATATCAATGAACCTTTTTCAAATTGTGGGAATAACTTGATAAATATGGATATCGGAAAAATGATTTGGTGATTTTTTATATCCATTTTCGTGATAGTTTTTTCCCAAAACAGGGACGCTAAGGAAAATATTTCCGTCAAATAGTTTTTATTAAGATTGAGGAATCCCTTTTTCAATCGAATTTTATTGTTGTCCCGGCGAGCGAATGCTCTTAATTGAAAATGGCATGGTAAATGGCAATCCAACATTTTCATTAGAGTGTAACCAAAATTGCCGGTGAATAAAATACGCTTCTCATAAAGTCGGATATTGTTTTTCTTAGCCCTGAAAGGGCAGCAACATACCAGCCCAGGGCAGCGCCCTGGGTAAAAATCAAGCAAGTTTTTTAGCCCTGAAAGGGCGTTACATGTTTTATCTGACTTTTTATGTAGCGCCCTTTCAGGGCTAAAAACAAGCCTACCATTACCCAGGGCGTTGCCCTGGGCTGGTATGTTGCCGCCCTTTCAGGGCTAAGAAAAATAAAGTCTTTTTGGGAACTGGCAATTTTGGTTACACTCTTTTCATTACGAATACCTAAAATTTCTAATAAAAAAATACAAATATGATAAAAAACAACTTGACAAACGAATAAACAGACATTAGTATTTACACATGTACGCAAATATGTTTTTATAAATGTTAAAACAAAAAACAATTAAATTGGAGAATATTATAATGAAAAACAAATCTATAAAAAGCATTGACAACTTTTGGCTAAATTTAGATGGAAATACAAATTTGATGATTATAACAGCTGTTCTTGAATTTGATCATCCACTAAATTTTGATAAACTAACTGAAACAATCGAAAAACGATGGATGGTATTTGATCGGTTTAAACAAAGAGTAACAGAGCCAGTTTTGGGGCTGCCAGAATGGGAAATTGATCCTGATTTTGATATCAGATCACATTTGCAACGCGTCGCTTTGCCAGGAGATGGCGGTAGATTAGAATTACAGAACATGATCAGTGATTTAACAGCAATGCCACTAGATCGCAAAAAACCATTGTGGCAAATTCATTTAATTGAAAACTATAATGGCGGATGCGTTTTGTTTTGGAGAATTCATCACTGTATTGCAGATGGCATTTCGTTAACTCATGTATTGCTTTCAACTGCAGATAAGGCAAAAGAGGCCGATGTATCAAAAACAAAGATTTTGAAAGACAGGGATCCCATTCAAAAAAAGATGAAGCAAACAACATTTAGAAAAATTGTTGAAATTCCCCGCAAAATGGATTTTTCAAACTGGAAACAAGCAGCAACGCATGCCCTACATGCAGGAAATATTCTGAAAAAGCAATTTTTTTCAGACTCACCGACCCTGTTCAAAGGAAAAATTGGGGTTCGTAAATGTGTTGCATGGAGTGATCCACTATCGTTATCAGATGCGAAATCTACAGGAAAATTTTTAGGTGGAACGATAAATGATGTCGTTGTGACTGCTGTTTCAGGTGCGTTGCGGCGGTATTTATCAGAAAAGAACACGCCAATGGATTCGGTTAACATTCGTATTTCGATGCCAGTCAATATTCGTAAAAGAGGTGACGAATTAAATTTAGGAAATCAATTTGGTCTTGTTAATCTTGATCTCCCGGTAAATGTGGGTGATCCTGTTCAGAGATTTCATGAAGTCAAAAAGCGAAATGACTTTATTAAGAATTCTCCGGAGGCAGCTATGAGTTTTCAAACATTGAATACAATGGGCAAGATCCCCAAAAAAATGTCCAAAAAGACAGCCGATTTTTTTGCAGATAAAGCAACAGCAGTTTATTCAAATGTCCCGGGGCCACAAACAACATTGTACTTTGCAGGTCAGCCAATAAAAAATATGATGTTTTGGGTGCCACGCACAGGTCAAACAGGAATGGGGATCAGTATTATCAGTTATAATGGCAAAATTACAATGGGGCTGGTAACTGATGAAAAAATTATTGATGACCCGCAGATTCTTCTGACATATTTTCAAGAAGAAATGAGAGATTTAAATCAATTGGTCGCATTCGAAAAAGTACTGAAGAAAAACGTAAATATTTCTCAATCAGAAGATATGAATGTGTTATTACCACAAATACCGAATCATTCAACATCTGCTGTCAAATCAAATGATTTTAGAAATCGGTTGAAACAAATTTCAAGATTGGGTTTAAAATCAAAGTCTTTTGAAGAACTTGCTCAAAAATATAACAAAAAAGATTCTAAGTTTATTGATATCAATGGACTCAGGGTACATTATTGCGATCAGGGTAATGGGCCCACAATAATCTTATTGCATGGCATGCTCGCAACATTGCAAACCTGGAATGAATGGGTGAATTCACTCAGTGATTATTACAGAATTATTCGCCTGGATATTCCCGGCTTTGGATTGACAGATCGTTTTGAAAGCTATAGCAAAGAAGTATTCGTCGTTTTTCTTAATCAATTTGTTGAGGCCCTTAAACTGGATAAATTTGATATCGCTGGCAATTCAATTGGTGGATACATCGCATGGAATTATGCGCTTAATTATCCTGAAAAAGTAAATAAAATGATATTGATAGATTCGGTTGGATATGCCCAGGAGTTACCACGAGTTGTTAATTTTGTAAATATTCCCGGGATGAAAAAAATTGCGTCGAAAATAATACCGCGACTATTCATTGAAAAAAATATCAAAGAAATTTATGGAGACAAATCCAAGGTCACTGATGAACTCGTTGATTTATATCATGATATGTTACTTAATCAGCAAAATCGGGGTGTATTTGTCGATTTCTTTCATCTTTTGAAGCAAGAAGCCAGCTCGATTCAGCTATCTCAAGGGATTAACAAAATAAACTCACCGACTTTATTAATGTGGGGTAAAGAAGATCCCTGGGTGCCAGTGAATGTGCTTGAAAACTGGGAACGCGATTTGACATCATCAAAAACGATTATCTATGATGGGGTGGGTCATTTACCAATGGAAGAAATTCCTTTGCAAAGTGCTTGTGATGCACATACTTTTTTAAGGTCGTAATTGATAATCATTAATGTGTTTTTTTGCATTGATTATTGTGTCCATCTTCATTGTTTTTATACTTGCATCGCAGGATATATTCGTGTATTATCCGAGATATCAATTTATTCAAAAAAATAATATATAGAATGTAGGAGCTTATGGCATCACGTGCAGAACTAAAAGAACAGAAGAAAAAAACAAGCAACGCGTTGATTAAGGCTGCAATTGAAATATGCGAAGAAGAAGGATACGCAAGCTTAAGTATTCGATCTGTCGCGAGAAAAACTGGAATTGCGCCAACATCGTTTTATCGGCACTTTCGAGATATAGACGAGTTAGGTGTTGCAATTGTCGATCAGGCAAATCGTGTGCTTACACATTGTTTTCAACAGATACGACATAAAATTCCACAACATTGTGTCAACAATCCCGCTTCAACAGAGCGACAATTTCAATCAATAGAAAGTATCGTGCGGCCTTTTGTCGAAACCTTTATAGAATGTATCAAACAGAATAGTCAATTGCTTTGCTTGTTTTTTCAAGAGCGTACTGGACATTCAGAACAGATGCGCAAAGCCATTTCAGAAGGTATCGACAATCTAATAATCATTTTAAGCCAGGATCTAAAATGCATTGCTCAGGATTTCTCACAAGAAATTTCTGATGTCTCATTTATTGCTGAATCCATGATTGCACTTGCAAGTTATGATTCAGTTGCCATGATTATAGATCAAAAAGTTGAAAACAATCAAATGAATGACGTCCTGATTAAAAAGCTAAACCTGCTTTTGTTGGGCGCTTTAAAATAAATTTTCTAAATAAGGAAAAAAATGAAGGATTTGATTACCAAATTACTTGAAGCACATATTGAACATGAACTAAATGCTTTTAAAAATGGTGCCTATAAAAAAATGGTCAGGGAAGAAATATCCGCTCTTTTTCGTTGGATTACCCATATTAAACTGAAAGACATCAGTACCCCCGAACAAATAAACGAATTCATTCAACGAAAAGTCGTTGAAAGTCCTGTCCCAGGTGGCATTACAGAACTAATCGGAGAGATGAGCCGGAAAGTGCTTACTTCCATCCATAACGAAAAAACCTTGTTTGAAGACATTTTTCTGCGCAAACAATTTGATGTTATCATGGATAAAGGAATCAGCCTGACTGAAGTCAGAACGTTTCTGATTAAAAAAATTCTCAATAGCACCGCCTATTCCAAACTCATTTCAACAATTATATATACTGCAATTAAGGAATATTTGATAGCAGAATCAAAAATGGCACAGAACATTCCTGGTTTATCGTCACTTATCCATATTGGAAAAAATACAATGAATATCGCTGAAAATTTTCCAATGGTATCGTCAGTAATTAATGTTTGTAAAGAATCTATCAATGATGCATTACCCATATTTGAAACTGAAATTGAAAATAGAATCATCAGCTATATTGAGACCACGTTAGAGAGTAGAATCCAGCACAGTGAAAATTTTTTACTGGAACTCTTAAATGAAAAACATTTGAATACGTTGACTGATCAAATATGGGATTTAATTTCTAAGAATACTTTATCTGATTATTATAGCACCCTAAATGCGAATGATATGGAAGATTTTATTCTGATTGGATATGATTTCTGGCTTCATTTCCGAAAAACAGCATATTTTAAAAATATTTATCAAGGACTGGTTTCATATTTTTTTGAAAAATATGGCGATAATGAAATAGACATTATTATTGAAGATGTGGGTGTGAATCAAGAAATGGTGATTAATGATATCCTCCAATTGATATCACCGGCAATTGAAACTGCTCTTGATATCGGATATCTTGAGGAACGTATCCGATATCGTCTTGAATCATTTTATTATTCTAAAAATACAGCATCTTTGCTCCAGAAGAAAGATATCAAAAAGGTTTGAACATATGGGCCTGAAATAAAAATTACTTGACATTTTTATTAATAATTTTTAGATTACCAATCAAATTACATCATATTTATTCAGTCATTCAGGTGCCTGAAGCATAATAGGGAATCCCGTGGAATTCGGGAACGGCCCCACCGCTGTAATCGGGGACGAAA
>Ga0272440_1000271_pt1 | contig 43722 bp, 31 predicted proteins | sample SSMMMBAug17_FD_192440 | JGI IMG/M metagenome (GOLD analysis project Ga0272440, IMG submission 192440) | Marine sediment archaeal communities from Little Sippewissett salt marsh, Falmouth, MA, United States - SSM-MMB-Aug17 | ecosystem: Environmental > Aquatic > Marine > Wetlands > Sediment ...
ATTCTTTAATTTCAAAATAAAAAGGAATCACTTTATCATTTTTTTCAAATAAAATATTGTATATTCGCTGCATTAAACAAGATTTACCTGTTTTTCTTCTTGAAAGAAGCGCTGTGCTTTTTGATAGCTTATCTTTTATTTGATCGGCCCATTTTAGTAAATAGACTAATTCATTATTTCTACCAGTAAATAGTTCAGGATGTCCAATTTTTTCTTCAAGATACATTTCCATGGTTATTATCCTTTTATCAAGAAATTTTGGGGGCATTCCCAAAAAGTCGGACTTTTTAGCGATAAACATTGAAAAATGATTAATCCAACATTGGTTTTCCCACGCACTTTAAGTTTTATGTAGTCACCATTTGTCAACAAAAAATTTAAGTTGGGCAATAATATAAGTAAGCGCTCATAAATTTTCGGGTAGATAAAAGTAAAATGTTCGTCCGCCTTTCAAAGCTCGCCCGCCTGGAGCTGAAGCTCCAGGCTATTTATGTGTCGTCCCTAAAGGGACTTATAGTGTCTTTTTAATTAAACACTTCAAGTCCCTTTAGGGACGACACAGGAATAGCCTGGAGCTTCAGCTCCAGGCGGGCGAACATTTTTAGTTGATTTTACTTTTATTTACCCCCAAAATTTATGATCGCTTACTTATATAACGATTTATCACACAAAAATTTTGTCAAAGCAATACTTTTTATACTTGATTGCGGATAAATATAGGTTCGTTTTTGGTTTTTGTTCGGAGGGCGAACATAAAGTTTGATAATCATCTAAAGTATATTATCTGCTTTGACTGTAAGATTAAAGGGAACCAGCATGGCATTGGGAATTATCATGAAGTCCTGAACGAATATGGATATCACGTTGTGGATAAGGTATTTCAATTCCTGCTTCTTTAAGTTCTGCAAAAATAGCATAATATAATATGCTTCGTAGTCGTCTTTTGCCGATTTTATTGATCTCAAACCACACCATCACATCAAAATTAATAGAATTATCACCATATTCACGAAAAAATATTTCAGGTTGTCTATGTCGTGTGACAAATGAAATACCAGCTATGGCTTTGAGAAGAACTGTTTTTATTGTTTCGGGATCGGCATTATACGTTACGCCAACAGGAACACTCATCCGAATGACAGGTGAAGTCAGGGTATAATTGACAATGGTGCTGGTAATAAAGGTATCGTTGGGGATCAAATATTCAATGTCATCCCGCGTTTGAATTTTTGTTGCCCATAGAGATATTTCTTTAATCATCCCAATCTGACCTTCTATTTCTATCCAATCGCCGCGTCGTAAATGCCTTCCAAAAATTAATGTAAATCCACTCACCATATTGGCCGCAATATGCTGAAACCCTAAACCCACACCAATGCCAATTGCCCCCGCAAAAACCATCAGTACTCTAAGATCAAGCCCCATGACTTTCATGGAGAACAGTAACCCAATTCCTAAAAGCAGATAGTTTAAAAAGGTGTTTAAGGCATAAGCAAGACCTGTATCGACACCAATTGATGGATATATTCTGTAATCTAAATATGCCCTTGTCATTTTGGAAATATAGTTAAAAATTAAAAATATCAAAATCACTTTGCAAAAAGTCCAAATAGATATGGGAGTGATACCAATATAAATAATCGGTAATGACATTAATCGTTGTATGGGATCAAAAAGACCTAAAAGTTTTAGCGAGACAACAGTTATTGTAATGACATTGGTGTATAAAATAACCTTGTGTAAGGTTTTGGACAAAAATATCGCTTCTTCAGATAGCGGGCTTTTCCTTTTTTTCCAATGTGCCAATCCCGCTATCAAAACATGATATATCATCATCATTAAAACATAAAAGCCAGCAACAGCCCATGTTTTAGTCCAAACAACCACACCAAAACGTTTAAAACCCAAACACCATAGTAAACCAGTAATTATTGTGAAAGTAATGATTACAAAATAATAGAGATCTAAATATTTAATAAACCCCTGATATATTGAATAAGGTAAATCAGGTAATAAGGAAAGTATGGCTTTTTTCTTACGCACCAAAAGTATCAAAATACAGACAATGGAGATCGAAATAATAAATCTGAGAAGGGCTAAAACGTCTGAAGGTATTCGAAAGGCTTCTGCTGCCCAAAAAATAGACAGTGCCCCGGCAACATAAAAAGTAATCAATGATGAAATCTTATAAATGGTCTGCCCATACCGAAGTGGTATGGACAATAAGCCTTGTAATAAACTCTCAAATAAAAATTTACGAAAAATAACCACTACAGCCCACAATCCTAACAATTGTCCAATCAAAAGGAACCAGGACGCCTGGTATTGAATAAATGCATTGATTAAGGAAAAAGAAGATAACAATAACAAAGGAATAAACGATGCAACGATGATATTGATCAAAGAGAGAAAATATGGATACAGGGTATCAGGTATTTTTTTTCTAAGTGGAACGATAGCGGATTCAATATGGACAAAGACACGTTCCTTTCCAAAAAGGCTATACAAAATAGCCATAATAAAAAAAATGACAACCAGTGATCCCAAAAAGCCCAGTAATTGTGCCTGATCCAAGACATATTTCATAAACATGGGGAGTGTTGATGGCAGATTGATCAACCAGCGATAAATGCGTTTAATGGTTTGGGTATCCCAACCTGGTGGGGTATGTTCAAACAAAGATTTGGCTTTTGATTGGATTTCCTCACCCATATTGACTGCTTCACGCGCAATCTGGTTGCCAACATCTTGAGAAATTTTAACCGATATGGGTTCATTTTTGGTCGCTTCAGGAGTATTTCCTGCATAGGCCACTGACAAAAAGTTCAATGCAATAAAACAAATGGTTAGGATTTTTTTATAGAAGGTCATTTAACTTTTCCTTTGTCAAAACGTTAAGAGCTTGAAATTTATAAAAAAACTATTATCGTCCAACTTTGGTTTTTCCAAACGCGTGATGTGGGTGTCCGTGCTAGTCAGTGATTGTCCTCCTGAACTGGAAAAACCAAAGTCGGACGATAATATAAATGAATAAAGAAAGCTTTGAAATTGATTTCCCCCATTTTCAATCAATCATGTCTTTTTGCTGGCAAACAAATACGAATCTGAGCCCCATCAACAGAACGATTCTCCAGCGTTATAACGCCTTTATGCACTTCAATAATATTTTTAACAATTGATAGCCCCAGACCAGTGCCCTTTTCTTTTGATGTATAGAAAGGATCCCATATTTTTTTGAGTATCTCTTCGGGAATCCCTTTACCTTCATCATCAATGACAATCCATATATCATCCCAATCGGCAGTAACTGAGATACTGATCAACCCCCCATTTGGCATTGCCTGCATTGCATTGATCAGAAGATTTAAAAAAGCCTGATATAATAGATTTTTGTCTGCCATTATGTTAGGAAGATTATTCTGATATGATGTTTTAACTTCACATCTAAATTTTTCAAACTCTGGCTTTAAAAAAGCCGTGTTTTTTTCAATAATTTCGGAAATATGACACTCTGTAAAGGTTGGATTCGCCGGACGAGAAATTAACAAAAAGTCTGTGATAATGTCATTGAGACGTTCAGTTTCTTCAATGATGACGTTTGGAAGGTTGTTGTTTGGATCAAATCGGGCCATTTTCTTTGTTAACAATTGCGCAGAACTTCGAATAATTCCCAAAGGATTTCTTATTTCATGAGATACACTCGCTGCCATTTCGCCCAAAGCGGCAAAACGTTCTGTATGCCGAAGTTGTGCTTCAAGTCGCAGACGTTCATCATTGCGTTTTCGAATAATTCTTTCACCTCTTAAAACCACATAAATCAGCACGAGCGCCAAGGACCCCATGACAGCAAGCGAGGTCATAAAAATAAAAAACTTAAATCTAAAAACAGCCAGATAATCCTCTGATAAATCCTGCACAATTTCAATAATTCCCAACAGCGGCCCGGTCATATTGGAAACCGACTTTTCTGCCCGCAATGGAATATAGGTAGATAACTTGGTTAACTTGGGCAGCCCAATCATCAGTTCAACCATATTTCCCTTTTGAATCAATTTTGATGTTGATTTACCAGATCGTGCATTAGAGTATCCAATACCGCCCATATTGCGCAGTCCAGTCATTTTTTGATTAAAGCTATATGATATCGTATTGTCCATATCATATATATTAACATGATCGACAGAAAAGCTGTGCAGCGTACCACGAACCACACGATCAAGTCGTTCATATTGTGATTGATTGCTCAATTGTATCTTGCCCACTTCAATGGCTACAGGAATGATAAATTGCAAAAAAATTTGATGATTTAAATTTTCTGCCAGCAACAGTGCATAATCTTCACTTTTGGTCAGCAACATGCTTCTGGCCCATTGCATAATCAGCACAGACATAATCAATGCACCAACAAAAACAAAGATCATGCTCGTGAATGTGACATATTTTGCAAGTCGATATGGTCGAAGATTCTTTGCGTCTAATGCCAAAAATCTGCTCGATTTTTTAAAAAAAAATTTTTTCACTGTTGTTGCACCGGAAGGTTTTCGTTTCGCCAGGCATCCAGGCCGCCTGAAAGATGATAAACATGATCAAATCCCATAAAAAAAAGTTTTTCTGCCAGATGCACGCTCAATGGACAATCGGCTGAACCACAATATGTGATCAATGTTTGCTCTGGATTGGTCTGTGACATAAAGTCATCTAAATACATGTCAAAATTATGTTCAGGTAAATTAATGGCATTTGCGATATGACATTTATTATAATCTGCTTGAGAACGAGCATCGATAAATAAATAATCTGTTTTACCAGAACAAGAAGCGGCCTCCTTTATATCAATGCTTTTTGGGGCTGTATTCGATTCAAAAGAGATATCATTTTGAAGAACTTGTGGCGCATAAGGCACAGTTAATTTCAATCCTTTTGGATGAAAATGGTTTGCTGTCAATGAAATGGACAATGCCAACAGTAATATTATTGCCAACTCTTTGGTGATTGATAAATGCGACATCATGACTCCTTAAAAAATGAAAAAAAATCTAAGGAACGCTCGGAAAATAACATACTCATTTTTCTTGATCGTCCAAAAAAATAAGGTCGTGTAGAGACGTAGCATGCTACGTCTCTACAGTACAATTACCTCAAAACGAACAATATCAATAATGGGGAAGTTATTTTCAGAGCATTCCTAAGGAATAAATAAATATAGTTGCCCCTGTTGTCAAGTGAGAATATTATCCTTAGAATGGTCTGATGTTAAGGAATAAATCACAATCAAACAGCTTGATCAAGATCAAAAAAAACGCTTGACTCGAATAAATAATAATATATATTGGTATTCATTAATCAATCATCTATTTGTTTCAATATGTTATAAAATTATAATTGATTTTTGCAATTTGCTGTTGTAACATATTTAGACAATTGTTTGAGGGGTAATAATCCCGAGCTATTCTACCTTTAATCAAAAACTATTGAGAAAAACAATGAATCAATACCAATTATTAATAGTTGATGATCCAACTAATGTGAAAAGCATAGAAAATTGTTTGAATAATAAATTATGTTCATTGCAGACTGCATGTTCTGGACAGGAAGCCCTTAAAATAATGCGCACTACAGATATTGACATTCTCATTTCAAGGGCTGAATTGCTAGATATCAATGGTTTGGCAGTTTACAATGCAATGAAAGAAAAAAAGCCTGACATGCATTGTATTTTGATTGCAGATTCATCATGCAGATTGGATTCACAAGAATGCCATCGGTTAAAGATTATCAATCGATCTTCTCATCTGACCACAATTTCAGATTGTGTTAATCAGGCAATATCGCAAATTAAACAATTGCAACGTTTGCAAAAAAAGATTCTAATTGTTGAAGACACCAAATCACTATTGCTGACTCAGCTCAAAATGTTAAAAAAACTCGGATTTTCCGATATTGTGACTGCAAATAATGGGTGCCAGGCTATTGAATGTTTAGCGATGATGGCCCCGCCTGATTTAATTATAAGCGACTGGTACATGCCTGAAAAAACAGGTTTGGAACTGCTTCAGTGGCTTCAAAAAAGTGAATACAAAGAAATCCCATTTATTATGGCAACATCAAAAAAAGAGGCCATGATGGCCATTGAAGCTGGCGCACACCACTTTTTAATTAAACCTTATGACATTGAAACGATTCGAAAAGCCATTGAGAAGGTTTTGTGAACTTAACGTTGTTTATTTTTTTTACGCCTTGACAATATTAATATATTTAGTATGTTAATTCAAAAATAAACTTGTGAATCATGTAAAATAAAGGAGAAAATTATGAGCGTCAAGAATGTAGATGATTTGTTGAAACCGCATCTTCACAAATCAGTATTATTGGTTGAAGATACAAAATCGATTCTTATGACAGAAAAAAAGATGTTAAACGATATTGGATTTTCGAATGTGATTTTAGCGCATGATGGTAAAGAAGCAATTAATAAATTAGCGGATCATGAAATTGGTTTAATTATTAGCGATTGGAACATGCCCAATTTAAATGGGTTTGAGTTTCTCCAATGGATTAGAAAAGACAATCAATTTCGAGACATTCCATTTATCATGGCCACTTCACAGGCAGAAAAAAAACAGGTTAATATGACAGAAGATGCTGGAGGGAATTATTACTTGATTAAGCCATTTGGCCCGCAGGAGTTGTTATTGGCGATTCATACTGTTTTTGACACAGGTAAAAACAAAGAAATGAAGCCTGATAAAAAAGCGCGAATGTCAGAAAGCGGCAAAGTGAGAATTTCTGTTGCACATATACCTATCACAGATCATATTGTTTTGGGTATGCTGCAACATTTAATTAAAAACAAAAAGTTGGTTCCCAAACATTTTGAGTTGGATATTCGCAGCATGCTTTTATGGAATCCTGTTCAAAACAAGCTGGATGAAGGCAGTATTGATGTTGCATTTATTTTGGCACCCATCGTGATGGATCTTTTCAGTCATGGAACACCTGTAAAAATTGTGTTGCTGGCCCACAAAAATGGCAGTATTTGTATCCGAAATAAAGCCTTTGGCAATATTGACCTGGACCAGGAAACACTAAAAAATTTTTTCAACAAAAAGGTGTTTTATTTACCCCACACTTTGTCTGTACATCGCATTTTAGCTGATATCTATTTGAGAGAATTGGGTTTGCAACCAGGATATGCGGGGCAAGAGGGGGTTAATGTTCAATACGAAGTTATCCCGCCTGTCATGATGCCAGATTTTCAATCCAAAGATAAAAATGTGGGCGGATTTATGGTGGCTGAACCCATTGGTGCAAAATCAATTTATAGCAATGTTGGCGAAGAGTTAATTCTTTCGGGCCAGCTCTGGAATGATCATCCCTGCTGTGTTGTTGCCATGCGAGATGAATTTATCCAGAAATACCCTGATGCTGCTTACGAGTTTGTCAATATGCTCATTCTGGCCGGCCAGTATGTTGATAATCATAAAGAGGAAACAATTAAGATTGGGGTACCATTTCTTGATCCAGATGGCAAACTGGGCTACACAAAGAATATTTTGGAAAAGGTTTTTCTTGACTCTTATGGCATCAAAACGAATAATCTAATACCTGTACTTGAAGATTTTGACAGGATTCAAAAGTTTATGTACGATAAACTACAAATGGGAAATCTGATTGATGTGGAAAAATTGTTTGAATTGCGCTTTATAAAAAAATAAATATGTGTAGAGACGTTTACAAGTAACGTCTCTACATGCAAACTGAATTATTTATGACATTTATTACAAGATGTGGGCGCGTTTGGGTTTTTCCCGCTTTTCTTTAATTCCTTATGACATCCGCGACAATTATCATGAAGGGCATTTGCATGATAACTTCGTTTTTCTGACTTACTCATCCCTTTTGCTTTTTTCCCTTTTATTTCACCTGGCTTTGAATGACATTTTACACAACGATCAACATTATCGCCATGTTTCAAAGTAACAGGCTTCCCTTCCTTGTCATGATGACATTCACCGCATTTCAATTTATAAGCACTGACATGTTTTTTATGCGTAAACTGTACAATTTTCTTATTATGCGCATATGAAGGTTCATTCATGGGAGCAATTATTGGAAAGGTTGTTCCAGCGTATATAATTGTTGCAATACTGCACAATATCAATGCTGGAATTAATATTCTGAAAACGTTCATTCATTGTCTCCTTTTTGTTTGCGAGGCGCATTATCTTCATCAGTTGGTTCCAGTGGTTTTCTTTGAAAGATTTTGGCCCCAAAAATGCTCAGTTCATACAAAAGCATGAGTGGAAATGCCATCATAATTTGTGTTATTACATCGGGTGGGGTAATGATGGCCGCACCAACGAAAAATAACAGAATGGCATATTTGCGATTTTGTTTTAAATATGTCGGGGTAACCAGCCCCATCCGTGCCATTAACGTAATGAACAAGGGTAATTCAAAAACAATACCAAAGGCCAAAAGTAATTTTGATGAAAAACTCAAATATTCTTTCATGGATGGAAGTGCTTGAATATTCTCTGATGCAAAACTCAAAAAAAATTGAAAACCATAAGGAAATACCACAAAATAACCAAACAAGGCACCACCAACAAAAAACAGGGTGGATAAAAACACAAATGGCAAAATGAGTTTCCGCTCTTCATGATACAATCCTGGTGCGATAAACATCCAGATTTGAAATATAATTACAGGTGATGCCAACATTATTCCCGATAAAAAAGACACTTTCAGATAGGTGAAAAAGGCTTCAGGCAGGTTGGTGAAAATCATCTTATCGCCATGGCCCATTACCGATATCAAAGGACGCATCAGAATATCAAAAATGGTTTCTTTGAATCCATATGATAGCAAAAAGCCAATGCTTACTGCGATAAAAGAAACAATCAGACGCCATCTGAGTTCTTCAAGATGCGCTGTAAATGGCATTTTATCTTCATTTTCCATGACTATTGGTTTCTTGTGTTTCGCTGACTTTGTTAATGGACTCTTTTGTGTCCAATTTGTCAGCATCTTTATCTTTAGATTTTTTGGGTTTGTCTGTCAGTTGACCTTTAATATCTGTTTTAATTGTATCCACAGTATCACGTAATTCACTGACCTCATCGTTGACATCAATCGTATCACGAAATTCCTGTGTGGCACGTTTAAATTCGACAATCCCTTTTCCGAGTGATTTTGCTAATTCGGGTAATTTTTTAGGACCGATAACAATCAATCCCACCGCAAGAATCAAAATCACCTCGGGCATACCCATTCCAAACATGTTGATATTTCTCCTTTTGAGTTGTACAATCTCGGCAATTGCTAGAACAGCGTAGGGCTAAAGCCCAACGCTGAAGGAAAAAAACGCTAAAGCGCCCTCAATACCCATAAGCAAATTAAATAAGCGATCATAAATTTTCGGGTATAGTTAATTATTTAACATGCTTTGGGAAACTGACTTCTTAGCCCTTATGTTTCCAAAAAAAATTATATTGCCAATATTACAATATTATATTTAATTATTGATCCATTTACAACCTTTTATCCCACTTTTCAAGATCGTACAATGTCTTGAGAATTTATTGTTTCATTCATATTAGACTCCTATACGATGAAAAATGGAAAAATATTTCCATGTGAAAACACATCAACATGTTCATTCCCATCCACATATTTCTCATGAATGATATCTTGATAATAAAGGATCAGTCTTTATTTGCAGATTTTTTTTTCAACCCATTAGATTGACGCTGTTTTATCTTTACCTTTCCAGAATATACTGCGCCCTGGTCACCATCAATACTGATAAAATCCCCTGAATGAAATTTAAAATCATTGATCTGGAACCATTGTTCATCTTCATGACAATTCAGTTCAGAACAACCAACCACACATGTTTTTCCCAAACGATGTGCAACAACTGCCGCGTGAGAAGTTGCCCCGCCTCTGCCTGTCAATAAGCCATCGGCTTCGTTAATTTCACGAATATCATCAGGTACAGTGTCATTTCTAACAACAATTAAATGCGTATCAGGTTCGTTGACACGCCAGCGATGAATTTCTTCAATACTAAACACAATACGACCCGACATGGCACCACCGCCAATGCCAACGCCTCTGCCTGCGTACTGATGACTGTTTTCTTCGGTAATATCCAGAACTGTCGTATTTTGTCTTGAGCTAAGTGCCATGTCTCTCGTTTGCAAAATATTAAGATGCTCCATTTCTGGACCTTCAAAAGTGAACTCAATTTCCTGATGTCCCCATTTTTTTTCATTGATCAGCAGATTTGCAACTTCTTTCAATGCTTGATAAACATTTGGAAACAGACTTTCCATAGCTGCTGTGACGTGTCTGTTTTCATACCGTGCCTGTTCAATTGAAATCGGATGTGTTTTTACCAGACCGGCAACAACATCTTCTCCCTGATTACCTGGCGTAAAGTCACCCCATAATTGTACATTTTCGCCTTGTGTAACCCCCTTGAGACGTCGTGTGAATGTAACACCTGCCCCGGCACTTTCATGGATATTGCCAAAAACCATTGTTTGAACAGTTACTGCTGTTCCCCAATCATCAGATATGCCCATAATTTCTCGATATACTTTTGCACGGCTAGAATTCCAGGAATCAATAATGCGGTTGATAGATATCAATAATTGCTCTACTGGATTTTCAGGTATCTTGATATTTTCATCCAACAAACATTTTTTATACCTGAGCGCCAATTCCTTCATTTCCTTTCCAGAAAAATTGCGCTTGAACTTAACATTTTTCTCATCCTTAAATTTGGACATCAAGGCATCGAATTGATTCCGCTTTAATCCAAACGACATACCGAAAATTTGAAGAAAACGTCTGTAATTATCCCATGCAAACCATTCCATATCTGGATTTATTGCAATTCCTGCTGCAATTTCTTCTGATATGCCAACATTTAGAAATGTATCCATCATACCTGGCTGCGATACAGATGACCCACTTCGGACAGACAATAATAATGGATTATCAGGATTACCAAACTTTTTACCTGTTTCACCCTCCAGACGCCTAATTTCAGACATGATCTGATCCCTGTAATGCTTTTCTGCTGGCAAATAATTTTCAATCACTTCACGACATCGAAATATTTCAGTAGTAATAATGAATCCTGGTGGAACATTCAGACCAAAACCTTTTAATTGCGCCAGATTATAACCTTTCATTCCCATGTGAATAACATCCTTGACCAGGCCTTTGGGTTTAGACAAGGGAGAAATAGCTCGTTCGGCATCATAATTAAGCAAGGCATGAAAGAGTTGATTGGGCAATTTATCAGCCTGTCGAAACAGTACGCTGAGTATTTGAGATATAAACAAATCCAATTGTTTCAGTCCTAAAGATGTTGCTATGCGATCCCGAAAAAAGATTTCCGATACACGATGATGTCTTTGTTCCTGATTATAATTGATTTCACCACTATGAAGATATTTGGCAAGCAAATCATCTTCATTCGTTTGTTTCAATATTTGGACAAGATTATGCTCATGTACGTTATGGAAGTAATCCTGAACAATCCGACGAACAGCCCGTGCAATCCCCTTGAAAATATCGATATATTGCGTAAATGTAAAACCTCTTTTGCTCAATGCCTGGCTCAACAGCTTGAGTTGTTCATCAAAGTCTTTGGAGAAAATACCATCAATTCTCAATGCTTTATTAAATAATTTTAATCTTGTATTGATTTGAAAAAAGGTTGCGCGTGTGATTAATTCCAGATCAACTTCTTCGACAAGATGCTCAAAACAAACGTTGACATATGCTTCCAAACGAAATGTCATGGCGAGCGCATCGAATTTTTTTTCGTGATAACTGCCAAACATGGATGGAATATCTATGGTAAAATGACGCTTGCGATATATATTTTCCTGTGCTTCATATTGTTCATTTGACAAAATGATCTCTTTTAACTGCAATAAGACCTCAATTAAACCATCAACTTTGGTGATCAAGTCTGTTTCATCAAGAAGTTCTTTAATTTTTGGAATAGAAGGAAAGGCATCATAATTGAGTTGTATCTGACATTGATCCAGATATTCATGCAGATTTATCCGATCCAGATGATATTTTTGATAAAGTGATTTATAGCACAACATGGTTAAATACATTTTTTTTCGAGTAGATTCGGATACTTCTGGTGCTTTGAACACAATTTCTTTTATTTCCTTGTCAGACTTTTCAAGAATCAATGTTAAGGGTTCATCATGATCTTTATAAATATTGTAAAGATACTGGATAATCATACGCATATTGGATGTATGCGTATCATTTGGATTCAGTCGTTTAAAAATATTGTCAGGGATTTTTCCTTTAAGCAGTTCAACATCGCCATAAAGCCAGTATCTGAATACAGATTCAATCAATTCCAGGGTTTGATTACTACTTTCAACATGACTTTGCTTTCTTAGAAAATGAACCAGCCGATCTTTTCGTGATGAAATTTCATCCATTTCAGTTGAAATATCTCGCAATCTGCCTTCTGCACCGATTTCGTTAAAATATGCTGGAAAGACTCTGGCCAGTTGTTTAATCAGGTTGTAAACCGGTTCAATACTGCTGTTAAGCAATTTGGTAATATCTCTGGGAAACAGGTCGGTGTCTTTGATAAAAAAACCGGACATTGCCAGATGAATCAGTAATGATGAAAATAATTTTTGAGATACCACTGGTTTGAGTTCAGCCAGTTCCATCCAGACAATTACATTTTGAAGATGAACACTATTGGCCCGAATTTGCCAATCTTCCCCAACACCTTGCAAATTCGGCACTTGAAAGCCCATTGAAATAACTTGTTCAATAAATAGAAAAATCAGTTCATTTTCGTGCGTATTATAAACTGCTTTTCCCATTGTCTGAAGACATGTCAGGGCAATACCTGGAAATTTATCCAGTGCATTTTTAAGTGTTGTACAGGTGATTTTCAATAACTGCCTGTTATGCGCCATGTCCTGATGATCTATAAGCCATGACACTGTTCGGTTTATTTCCCGCAATACATCCTCATGAATGGATGACAAGCCTTCGATACTCATCATATGGAACAACAGAATCATCTTCCATTGTTTCCCCATTTGTTCATCAGATGCAATTCTGCTTAATTTTGCAGGCAAGGAATTGTACCAGGAGACAATCTTGTTAAATCCCGGCATTTCTATCAATGATTTGGTCAATTGCGGCTGGTTATTTTTGAACTGCTCAACATATGACTCCAATTGGGTTTGATACGCGTTCATTGATTTATGAGAAATATTTTCAAACAGCGGGAAAAAATCAGGCATGTTTTCAACAGGCTCAATGGTTTTATTAAAATAATCAATAGGAGACTTTTGCTTAGACCAGTATTCATAAGTACGTCGATAAAATCGAATCAGCAGGGCATTGAAAATTTCAGAATTGCAATCTATACAACTGGTGACCCACTTCCTGCCCATTTGATTCAATTGATAGTAGCTCTTCACATAGTAGAAAAATTGGGGTTCATTTAATTCTACAATATGTGCAAAGGCTTTTTCTATGACTGGCAAAAAACGATGGATGTCCGCATTTGCATCTGAAATGATCTTTTGAAGATAAAATAACAAATGATCCACAGAATCAATCCGCACATTTAAGTATCGGGTCTGATGAAAGGCATCCTGAAATACTTTTGTATATATGCCGGCAGCATCTGGCCCATGAGGATGAACCTTTATCAAATGAAAATAATCCAGGGCGAATGTTCTTGCTTCTTTGATAATGAACGCCCAGTTCTTGTATGGATGATTCAACTCTAACAAAAAAATTTTCAGCCTTTCTTGCACACCATGCAAATCAGCCAAAATTTCTTGCAAAATTAAATGTTCTTTGCGGATTTTAACATCAATATGGGTCTGTTCCATATTGACTGCATATGCGGAAGATTGATGACGCATTGTTGTCTCCTGTTTTGAAAAAATAATAAAGGGGGTTATTTTTTAGCAATCTGAGGGACACTTTTAGGTAATTTTTGAAAATTTCGATTTTTTCTTTTCTGCAATCACCCATTATATCCAATAGCAATCAATTATTAAAATATTATATCGTCAATTGTTGTGAATGGCAAGTTGGATTGTTTCTTTTTTGTGATAGAGAGGTCTGAGCCGAAATCAACCCAATTATTTATTTAATTATTTATCATAACTTCAATTTCAACTATTTATTTTAACAAAAAACTATGGTAGTTTACATACAAGTTCCATCAAACAAAAAAAAAGGAGGTTTTATGCATTTATTACATCGCTCTGTTTTCTTTGCATGGATTTTATTACTGGCATTTACAGGTTTTGTTCATGCAGAGAAAAACATCCTGGCGGGTAAAAAGGTTATTGTGGGCACCAAACCAGCGCCGCCATTTTCTTTTAAAAATGAAAGGGGGGTTTGGACAGGAATCAGCATTGATCTATGGCGAAATATTGCAAATGAACTGGGTTTGCAATACGTACTTAAAGAATATGATTTAAAAGGCCTGCTTAATGCAGTGGAAAAGAAACGTGTTGATTTTGGCGTTGCTGCGATTACGATTACACCGGCAAGAGAAAATCTTTTTGATTTTTCACATGCATTCTATCATACAGGTTTGGGAATTGCAGTACCGATTAAGCAACAAAGCAGCCCCATATTGTCCATTGTAAAACAGGTGTTGTCTTTTCAATTTTTAGGCTATCTCCTGACATTGATTTTTACGCTTTTGTGTGTCGGTTTCTTAATATGGCTGGCTGAAAGACGAAAAAATCCAGATCAATATCGTTCGGGGTTAAGAGGTATTCTGGATGGTTTTTGGTGGTCAGCAGTTACCATGACCACTGTCGGCTATGGTGACACTGTGCCCAGAAGCAGCTTTGGCCGATTGATTGCACTCATCTGGATGTTTATGGCAATTATTATTATATCCTTTTTTACTGCGGGTATTGCTTCATCATTGACTGTCAGTCAATTGGATTATGGGGTCAAGTGTTTTGACGATCTTAATCATGTGATGGTGGGAAGCCTTGAAAAATCAACCACAACGCGTTATTTACAGAACAAGAATATTCAGCCAAAAACATTTGGTTCAGTATTGGAAGGTATGAAAGCCCTTGCTGATGGCAAAATTGATGCCATGGTTCATGACAGACCTATTTTGCAATTCTATGCAAATACCGAACTAAAAGGAAAAGTGACTGTGATCAAAGCCATGTTTAACCCACAAAGCTATGGTATTGCAATGCCTGCTAAAACACCTTACAGGGAAATAATCAATCAGGAATTGCTCAAACGATGGACCAATGAAGAATACTGGAAAGAATTAACCAGTAAATACTTAGGCGATTAACTTTTTTGTTGCCTTAAAAAAATATATTCAAAAAAACTTTGTTAAAGGAGAAACCATGTCCATTCAAATCTATAACTCAATGCACAGAAAGAAAGAACCTTTCGAGCCTCTGACATCAGGCCACGTCAATATGTATGTTTGCGGTCCGACAGTGTACGATGATGCCCATATCGGTCATGCACGTTCGGTTGTTGTTTTTGATATGATCGTAAGATACTTGAAAATGCGCAATTATACTGTGACCTACATTCGCAATTATACTGATATTGATGATAAAATTATTCAACGCGCGCAAGAACGAAACATTACGACAGAAGCCCTTTCACAACAGTATATTCAAGCCTTTGATCGGGATATGGACGCTCTTTTTGTCCAAAAACCAGATATGGCTCCCAAAGCCACAGAACATATTCCTGAAATTATCCAATTGGTGGACACTTTAATCCAAAAAGGCAATGCCTATGCCATTTCAGGCGATGTCTTTTTCTCTGTTGAATCTCACGATAATTATGGATGCCTGTCTGGTCGCAAATTGGAAGATATGGCTGCCGGTGCGCGTGTCAATGTTGACACGCGCAAACACAACCCCCATGATTTTGCCCTATGGAAATCCGCCAAACCCGGTGAACCTTTCTGGGAAAGCCCCTGGGGAAAAGGTCGTCCGGGATGGCACATTGAATGCTCTGCCATGAGCATGAAATATCTGGGACAAAGTTTTGATATTCATGGCGGCGGAAAAGACTTAATTTTTCCGCATCACGAAAATGAAATTGCGCAATCCGAAGCTGCCAATGGATCAGCATATGCCAAATATTGGGTCCATAATGGATTTGTAAATATCAATCGGGAAAAAATGTCCAAATCTCTGGGAAATGTGGTCTTAATCAAAACCCTGGTTGAGAAATATCCGCCAGAAGCCATTCGTTTGTTCTTGTTGTCCAGTCATTATCGCAGCCCTATTGATTTTAACGATCAGGCCATGCATGATGCTGTTTCTGCATTGAACAAACTTTATGCGGCTTTGGAGCGAATCGAATCTCTTGAAATAAAGGATGAAAAGGAAAAATCAGGCGACTTGTGGCTACGATTCTGCGCTGCTATGGATGATGATTTTAATTCTGCACAGGCCATTGGATATGTGTTTGACGCCATTCGACAATGCAACCGATTGCTGGATCAATCCAAAAACCTGCCAGTTGAACATATTCCTGAAATAGTTCGCATGCAAAATGATTTGCGAAAAATTGGCGGCGTATTGGGTCTGTTTAATCAAACACCCGCTGAATATTCTCAAGATCAAAAGAATCGTATGAGCGATCAGGGGACACAGGATAATGATAATATTGATCAGCTCGTTGAAGAACGTTTTCAGGCGCGTAAAAATAAAGATTGGGCAAGAGCGGATGCCATTCGCGATCAACTGAAAGATATGGGAATCATCATTGAAGACACGCCTGATGGCTCCCGATGGAAATATATCGGGCAGTAAAGATGAACAATTTTCATATCCAATCTGATTTTATTCCCAAAGGCGACCAACCTGCTGCCATCAAACAATTGACAAAAGGCGTTCAAAAGGGAAAAGCGCACCAGGTTTTGTTGGGGGTGACCGGTTCAGGAAAAACGTTTACAATGGCCCATGTCATTGCAAATTTGCAAAAACCTGCACTGGTGTTGGCCCCCAATAAAACCCTGGCTGCACAACTTTACAATGAATTCAAGTCCCTGTTTCCAGATAATGCTGTTGAATATTTTGTCAGCTACTATGATTATTATCAACCTGAAGCCTACTTGCCGACAACAGATACATACATCCAAAAAGATTCATCCATCAATGAAATGATTGATAAAATGCGTCATTCTGCCACCCGATCAATCCTGTCTCAAAAAGATGTGATTATTGTTGCAAGCGTTTCATGCATTTATGGACTGGGCGCACCTGAAGACTATATTGCCATGCGACTGGATTTGAAATCTGGCATGTCATATTCCCGAGATCGTCTGCTCAAAGATCTGGTTCATATGCTTTATGAACGTAATGATATTGATTTTCATCGGGGCGTGTTTCGCGTAAGAGGGGATCGGGTTGAAATATTTCCTGCCTATGAAGAAAATCGCGCAGTGCGCGTTGATTTTTTTGGTGATGAAATTGATGATATACGTGAAATCAACCCGCTGACTGGCGATTCTGTACAAAAACTGAAGCGGGTGGTTATTTTTCCTGCCAGTCATTATGTAATCACTGATGAAACCTTTAAATACGCCATTGAAACCATAAAATTGGAACTTAAGGAACAAATTGATTTTTTTCATAAAAACAATAAACTCATTGAAGCCCAACGCATTGAAGAACGTACCATGTATGATCTGGAAATGATTCTGGAATTGGGCTATTGCAATGGCATTGAGAACTATTCACGCCATCTCACCGGTCGAAAGCCGGGTGAACCACCACCCACTTTGTTTGATTATTTTCCTGATGACTTTATCATGTTTATTGATGAAAGTCATATTGCGGTCCCCCAACTTATTGGCATGTATCGGGGTGATCGGGCAAGAAAAGAAACACTGGTTCGATATGGCTTTCGCCTGCCATCAGCCCTGGATAATCGCCCTTTGAAATTCGAAGAATTCGCCCAAAAGGTGCCACAACTTATTTATGTATCTGCCACACCCGCAGATTATGAAAAAAGCAAAGCAGGAAAAGCCATTGTTGAACAAATTGTACGTCCCACTGGACTTGTTGATCCTGATATTGTGGTGCGTCCTGCTAAACATCAGGTTGATGACCTCCTGGATGAAATCAAAACCTGTATCCAGGACAAATCGCGTGTTTTGGTCACGACACTGACCAAAAGAATGGCTGAAGATCTGACTGAATATTACCACGATCTGGGAATTCGTGTAAAATATCTTCACTCTGAAATCAAAACCCTTGAACGAATGGATATTATCGGTGAGCTACGTGCAGGCAAATTTGATGTCCTGATCGGCATCAATCTGCTACGTGAAGGCCTGGACATTCCTGAAGTATCACTGGTTGCCATTCTTGATGCTGACAAGGAAGGTTTTTTACGCTCCACACGCTCCTTGATTCAAACTTTTGGTCGTGCTGCTAGAAATGTCAATGGCAGGGTAATTCTATATGCAGATAAAATCACGAAATCCATGCAGATGGCAATGGATGAAACTGATCGTCGAAGAAAACGTCAAAATGAATTTAACAAACAACATAATGTTCAGCCAGAAAGCATTTCAAAAAATATTACACGTGTATTTTTCCCAACCATTGCAGATAGTTATTACGAGCCTGATTTAAAAGCCGCTGAAGAAGTCAGCGAATATGTTGTAACACCCAAAAAAGTGAAACAGCAAATCAAGGATTTGGAAAATGAAATGTATGCTGCCGCAAAATCGTTAGATTTTGAACGTGCTGCAGAACTTCGGGATGAAATAAAACGATTGCGCAATTTTTAATCTTGACAATGTGAAACCCGCTATATTATGTTTATATAACAAGTTACATGAGGCGATATGTTCTAATCATAAGGAGGTAATGATGGATTTCAAATTATCACGTAATGTTTACAAATTGTTATTGCTTTGTTGTTTATGTCTGCCGGCCAGCCTTTTATTTGCAGAAGAAAACATCAATCAACAGATCAATTTTGCAGAACGACTGACAAGACTTGAAGAAGGACAAAAAGCAATTCTATTAGAAATGAGAACGCGATTTCAGGCTGTGGATCAGCGTTTTCAGGATATGGAAAAACGTTTTGAGCAACGTTTTGAAGCAATTGACCAGCGTTTTAAAGCTATTGATCAACGTTTTGAAGCAATTGACCAGCGTTTTATATCTATAGATCAACGTTTTGAATCGATTTTAAGAGAAATGGATAAACGATTTGAAGCATTGAACATGCGTATTGATGACCGCTTTACATCAATTGATAACCGCTTTACATCAATTGATAATCAATTTAATTATCTCAATAATTTTAGCATTGCTTTATTGACATCTATTCTTGCATTATTTGGATACACAGTATGGGACAGAAAAACCGCAATGGATAAAGCTGATGAAAGATTTGAAAAAATTATTCTGAAATATTTTAAACAGTATAATATCCACCCTGATCAAACGCTTGATGACGCTTCCACTGAAAGTGATAAACAACAAACAAGTGCTAAAAAAAAGGATCATGACAATACCTTATCTATCATCCAGGATAAATTGAATTACATTCTTGACGTTATCAGCCAGGTCCCTGAAATAAAACAAATAATGAATGCTGGCAAAGTGCAGGGAAATTTGGTGCCCGCCTGATAGACATGATAAATATTATTCTTGCAATTTTTATAATATCAGGTAAAATGAATTAATATAAAAACTTGAAAAAATGAAGGCGAATTACAGGAAAAGAATTTTTCCAGTATCAAATTTATATGAAGGGACAAAGATAGATAATTATGGATGACACCGCCGATGTCGTCTGAAATGACTTGAATAATGCTTACACATATGAGGTCTGATATGACGTATTATGCATCAAATGCAAAAGCCCTGTATCAAGCAGGGACATTAATGTCAAAAATTAACGCGCGTTTGGCTGGCAATCATCAAAATACAAATCTGGCAAAGGAGATGGTGGATCAAATCAAACTATCTGCAAATGCGACTGCACAGGCAAATACAATAAAAACAATTGACGAAATGGTCGGTTCTCAACTTGACCTTATTGCATGAGTCAAATGCCAACACAATCTTCAACGCAAATGGCCTGTCCATACAAAGGGCTGATTTCATACACAGATCAGGATACAGATATCTTTTGTGGCAGAACAAAATGGGTACAGGCCATTTATGATGATCTTCAACAAAAACCCTTTGTCGCCCTTACTGGTGCATCGGGTTCTGGAAAAACATCATTGATTTTTGGTGGTGTTATTCCAAAACTTCGCAATGAAGCGACCTGGCAAATTACTGCCTTACGCCCTAAAGAAAGTCCTTTTTATGAGCTTTCAAAAGCATTGATTCCTTTTCTTGCCCACGATCTCAGCCCTTTTGATCAGGCCAAAGAAACAAAGCAACTGGCGGATGGTTTCCGCACAAAAAATGTGTCCTTATACGATGTTACCAGAGAAATCATTGAAAAATGCGCGCCCAATACCCGCTTTTTATTGATCATTGATCAATTTGAAGAACTTTATGCCTTATGCCCCCTTGCTGAAGAAAGAGATCTGTTTTTGGAACTGATCTTAAATGCTGTTACACTTTCCAATGATATGGAAGATCTAATATTCAATGTGCTTATTTCATTGCGTGCCGATTTTCTGGGACAGATTATTTCCCATCGACGCATGTCTTCTTTTCTATCCAATGCAGACCATAAACTGGGTCCCATGTCGCCTGATGAATTACGTGAAGCCATTGAGTTGCCCGCACAAAAAATGAATACTGTTTTAGAACCCGGCCTGTCAGATTATATTCTAAAAACTTGCATTCCCACAAATATTCCTTTACCGCTTATCTCTTTTTCTCTGAAATGTCTGTGGGAAAAAGAGCATGAATCTGCATTAACCATTCGCGGCTTTGAAGAAATGGGTGCCACTGAGCTTGCATTGGCCAATTACGCAGAGGCCATATACGAAGGCCTGTCCAAAAATGAAAAAACCAGAACCAAAGAAATTCTTGTTCGGTTGGTTTGTCCGGGCGAAGGCTCTGAAGATGTTCGATGCATGATCAACAGGAATGAAATGATCAGCCGAAACTGGCCGCTTATCAGCCTGTTTGTTGAAAAAGGACTCCTTATTGCTGAACGAAACCAGAATGACGAAATTCAACATATTGAGGTGGTTCACGATATCTTGTTAAAAGAATGGGGAAGACTTCATGGATGGATACAGGAAAATAGAGACTTTCGATTGTGGCGAAAACGTTTACAATCAAAACTTTGGTATTGGGAGAAAAATGGTCAGAAACCAGAAGACCTCCTTTCAGGTGAATTGCTGGCAGATTCCTTACAATGGCTTGATAATGATTCAGGGCAAATTGAATTTTCTGAAAAAAGATATATTCAAAATAGTGCAACAAAAAATAAACCCGGCGCTTCAAAAAATAGATTTGCTTTTATCATTCGGTGTATATTGGTTTTTATATTGCTCGCCGGAATCATGTTTGCCAGCATGTATGTTTTTGATATGAAAAAAAACTTACATCAACTGACCCAAACAAATGAACATCTGACAAAAACACTCCAAGAAACGCAAAAAAAACTGACGCATGTCAGCAAATCGTTAGATGATTTAAATAAAAAGTACCACGCGGGTGAGAAAACATGGCAGGACGCACTTAACAAAGCAGCATCTGCCACCCAAAAAATTGAATCCGCAAACAAAAAAATGCAAGAGGCCAAGGACATTCAATGGCGTTCAGAACGACAAATTCAATTTGCAGAAAAAAAACTCAAAGAATCGGAATCACTGCTTTCCCAGGCAAAAAAACAACAATCTGCACTCAAAGAACAGACTCGTGAGTTTGAACAGCATTATCAAGAACAGGTCGCCGCAATCCAGGTTCAAACGATGAATATTGAAGAACAATCAAAGCAGGCTGAAATCAAAATGACCGCTGCCGAACAACTGGCTCGTGATGCACAGGCTCAACTTCAACTGGTATCAGAAAAAAAAGCACAGTTTGAAGCCACTATTGAAGAAATGAAACAAAAACAAGCCATTCTGACTGAATCTGCCTGCGCATTTGCTTTGACACACTTGACTCTGGATAAATGGCGTGCTTTAATAGACCAATCGCCATTAAAAGACTTTTGTAAACAACAATAATCAGGAGGAATATAATGAGTCCAGATGTTATTATCCCCGCCACATCACCGATACAGGTTGATTGGAGCATTTTTACTGTTTTGTTAATCGTCAGCTTTATCATCCATATCTTGATGATGAATGTCATGCTGGGTAGTGGAATTATTGCATTGATAGGTCTTTTTAATCAAAAACAACAATCCAACGATTTATCCCATACGATTGCATCACATTTGCCTTTTACCATTGCTTTTACAATAAACTTTGGTGTTGCACCGCTATTGTTTTTACAGGTACTGTATGGTCACTTAATTTATACCAGCTCCATTTTGATGGCTGTATACTGGTTATCAGTTATTGGCGTTTTGATTCTGGCATATTACAGCGCCTATATCTACGACTTTAAATACGACGTTTTGGCCCAAAAACGATGCTTTTTTATTGGTACGACAGTTATTGGTCTTTTATGGATTGCCTTTGTCTTTTCAAATAATATGACCCTGATGCTTGCCCCTGATAAATGGCATGTCTATTTTAAAAATTCGGGTGGGTTATGGCTCAATCTCTCAGAAAAAACACTCTTGCCGAGATATTTCCATTTTATTACTGCTTCCATTGCCATTGGCGGTCTCGCCATTGCCCTGTATCGACAGGTTCAAAAAGATAAATCAATAACAGCGGATTCCAGCCAGACCAGCCAATGGGATGAGGACATTCAAACTGGCCTGGGATGGTTCATCGGCGCAAGTTTAGTTCAAATGACTGTTGGGGTCTGGTATTTTTTATCTTTGCCTGTAAATGTGCGTCAATTATTTATGGGGAATCATACTTTTGGCACCACCATTTTTCTTCTGGCCATTCCATTGATTATCCTGATGCTTGTTTGTGGGGTTAAAAACAACGTATGGATGACAGCTTTTTTGGTGGTGCCAGTGACTGTTATCATGGCTCTGATGCGTCATTTGGTTCGCACTGCTAGTCTTTCCCCCTTTTTTCGAGTTCAAGACTTGCCGGTTACTGGACAATATTCACCCTTTTTGATTTTTATTGTAGCGCTCATTTTAGGCATTGTTGCCATTGTTTACATGGTTCGTCTGACACTTACTCCTGTGGCAAAAATTCAGGATCACTGAATTTAATCATGCCAATACCGCCCTGTATATTTCGAGTATTGGCATGAACCCCCTCGCTTCTTAACATCAACTGTGCTTCATAGGAACGTGCGCCAGATCCGCACACCAGTATTAATTCATCATCCTGAGGCACTTCAGACAACTTTTGTTTCAAATCCATCTGATCAATGTTTATCCATCGATCCCCATATTTATTAACAAATGGCCCGGATTGAACTGGACTTCTGACATCAAGCACCCGAATATCGCCTTTTTTGAATGCTTCCAGAAAATCCATTGTATCAATCGGCTGCTGTCTGCCCTCAAGAATGTTGTCAAGACTATTGCCAGCAGCGTTGATAATATCCATTGCAGATGCAAATGGCGGTGCATATGCAACTTCGAGATTGGAAATATCGCTGACAAGCGGCTTGAATGGTAATAATGCAGCCACAGCATCCACCCTGGATTTAACAGCATCACCCCCCTTACCCGCAGCCTCAATTCCCAGAATCTGACGCGTCCGACGATCCGCAATCAGCTTGATGGCCATCAATTCCATTGATGGATAAAAATGGGCCCGATCTCCCTGGATAACAACTGTATGCACCGGGTCAAATCCTGCCTGTCTGGCCTGTTTCTCAGTAATGCCTGCACGCGCAATACCCATTTCAAATACCTTTAAGCAAAAACTCCCTACCGAACCCTTGAATTGCTCACATCCACCAGCAATATTGGTGCCAATGATCCGACCATGACGATTGGCCAGAGACCCCAATGGCAATGGATGACATTGGCCTGTAATCAAGTTGGTCATCTCAATACAATCACCACCCGCATAAATGTCTGGATCAATCGTGCGAAGGCAGTTATCCACAATCAGGCCCCCAAATCGTCCGACTGGTAATCCGGCTGATTTGGCAATGTTGGTATTCGGACGCACACCCACTGCCATAATGACAAGATCGCATGGAATCTTAGATAAATTGGTTTCTACACCCTGAACACCCTGTTCAACATTTCCGAAAATTTTGGTCACGCCTTCATTGAGTCGCAAATCAACGCCATTTTCTCTCATATGGGTCTCAATAACCCTTGACATATCTTTGCCAAAGGATGTCGGCAATAACTGATCCAGCATTTCAATCAAGGTTGTTTCAACACCCCATAAATCTGTCAAGGCCTCTGCCATTTCAATACCAATCGCGCCGCCGCCAATGATAACTGCACGTTCTACCTTTCCTTTGGATACCATTGCCTTGACTTTTTCAGCCTGATGTAAATTGGTAACTGCTGTCACACCTGGAAGCTCTATCCCTGGTATTTCAGGAATAATCGGGCTTGCACCCAGACCTAAAACCAATTGATCATAGTTAATTCGATCTTCAGTTTGCCGCATCAAATCCCTGATACGAATCGCTTTATTGGGGCGATCAATGACAAGTGCTTCTGTTTGTGTCATCACAGATATTCCTTTGACACATTCAAAGTATTTACTATCTCTAACAACATGCGCACTGGTTGAGCAAAGACCTTCAAGCTCTGCAACATCACCACCGACATAATAGGGAATTCCGCATCCGCCATAAGAAATGTAGTTGTCCCGGTCTATCATGGTTACTTGAATACTGGGATCAAGTCGTTTTATGCGACAGGCCGCTTTGGGGCCCAGGGCCACCGCACCAATTATTACAACATGTTTTGACATATTGACTCCTTTAAGTAGTTACAACCACATATCGTTGCGACTACCAGTTTGTATTTAATTAGTATTGTATCTGCCATATCAAAACTGTATTATCTTCACTGCCTGATGCCAGACAATTTCCATCAGGATGAAATGCAATATCATACACCTGTTTCTTATGCGCCTGAAATTCACCAATTTTTGAAAATTTTAATTTCAAATGTTTCCACAAACAAATTTGCGAATCCCAACTTCCAGTGGCCATATATTGACCATCAGATGTATAGTCAATACTATGTACCATTTTATTATGTGCGCTTAAGCTTTGATGCAAAACAAATTGTTTACCATTGTCTTTATACACTAAAACTGTTCCATCATATGTACCCACAGCCAGAATCTTATTATCAGGATGAAAAGCCAGGCCATTGACAAAGCGGGCTTGACTGGTAATTGTTTGATATGGCAAAAATTGATCATATTCTTTTTGATATATGCGGATAATATTTTTTCCACAAACCGCTAATAATTTTGAATTCTGGCTAAAGCATAAATTGGCAATACTCGCGCCATGCGCGTTCATTTGTTGATGAAACATAAACGATGAACCGATTCTTTTCCAGATTCGTACTGTTGCATCATCACTGCCAGTGGCGACTGTTGTACCATCAGGACTAAAATCGACGCAGGTAACCCAGTCTGTATGACCTGACAGAATATGATACACCTGATAAGTCTCTAAATCTATCAGGCCAACATCGGTTTCGTTCTTATATTTTGGAATGGCAAGGTATTTTTCATCCGGGGAAAATTCTATGGCAGACACTTCTTTTATAAGATCGTTCGTTTGCCAGAGAACGTCATAGTTTCGATCAAAAATAGTCACACTGGTTTCCGCTGACGATGTTGCAAAATATTTACCTGATGGCGAAAACGTTACCGACCATACCCGCCCTTTGAAATGATCCAACTGCTTCCAGTTCATTGCATGAAATTGTGAGGTACAGGCAAATGTGAATATGATCAACAAACAAATTGTTTGCAAATATTTCATTATATTTCTCTCCCATTCGCACAAATTCTATATTCAATAATTATGCGCATTTGTCAAGAAAAATTACTGTGCGTTATGGAGTCTGTCTGAAGGTTTCTCAAGCTTATATTCCTTCATTTTTTTATAGAGTGTTGGCCGGCTGACACCCATCAAACGAGCTGTTTTGGCTTTATTCCAGGCTGTTTTACTTAAGGCTTCCAGGTATGCCTGAGCTTCATCAGTCGCACTGACATATTTTTTCTTTGGCGAATATACGTTTGTATTTAATGTCATTTTCAATTCTGGGGGTAAATGATCAACCGCAATTGTCCGATCATTACATAGTACATAGGCATGCTCAATGGCATGTTGCAATTCCCGAACATTGCCTGGCCAATGATATTCCATCATAATTCGAATCACCTCATCAGACATGCCATCAATTTGTTTATTGAATATTTTATTGAATTGCTTACAAAAATGGCTGAATAGCAATGGAATATCCTCCAATCGATCTCGCAATGGCGGTAAATGAATTTCCACAACTTTGAGCCGATAATACAGGTCTTCACGAAACTCTCCCAAACGCACTTTTTCTTTTAGATCTTTATTGGTTGCTGTAAGCACCCGAACATCAACTTTATGTGTGGCTGTATCCCCTACACGTTCAAATTCTTTTTCTTGAAGTACACGCAATAATTTAAGTTGGATCAAGGGAGAAATATCGCCAATTTCATCCAAAAAAATCGTGCCCCCATCAGCCGCCTGAAACCGACCAATTCGACTTCTGATTGCACCTGTGAATGCCCCTTTAACATGTCCAAAAAGTTCGCTTTCAAGTAAGTTTTCAGATAAAGCAGAGCAATTGACTTTAATCAATGGTTTATGCGCACGTTCACTGCTATAATGCAATGCTTTTGCAACCAGTTCTTTACCGGTTCCGCTTTCACCATTGATTAAAATAGTCGTATTGGTACCTGACAAATTTTCAAGAAGTCGATATATCGTCTGCATGGTGGAACTTTTGCCAATGATATTATGAAAACAATGCTGCTCTATCAATTCACGCTCAAGATCATGAATTTTTGTGGTATCTCGAACGACCAGAACAGCTCCCATTATTTTATTATTCTTGTCTTTCAGTGGTGATGAAGACAGAACAACCACCTGACGATCTTTATGTTGATGCTGACATTCAACCCGATATTCTTGAACCACGTTTTGGGTTGTCAGTGTTTCATCAAGAACAGTTTCACACCCTTTATTACAGTGAAAAAACAAATCACTAAACAAATTACCTATAATTTGATCTTTTGGCACACCACAAATTTTAGCCACAGCATCATTGGCTTCTATCACGCGTTTATCGTCATCAACAGTCAATATCCCATCTTTGACACTCCGAAAAATAGCTTCAAGATTTAATCTGTATTTTTCATTCGCAGCCTCTGTTTCTTTTAACCGCATAAACACCCTGATTTTAGCCAGAAGTTCTTCTTTTTTAAATGGCTTGGTGATATAGTCATCTGCACCGACCTCATAGCCTTTCAATCGTTCCTTCAGCATGGCCATCGCCGACACCATAATAATCTTTACCAAACGAAACTGTTCATTGGCACGAATTTTTTGGCAGACCTCATAACCATCCATGCCTGACATGAGGATATCCAATAAAACCAGGTCTGGCTCAAATTCTGGTAAGATATTGAGAGCGTCTTCACCACTTGACGCGGACCTGAGATCATATTCTTCTTCTTTTAATATATCTTCTAGTAATGAAATATTGATGGGTTCATCATCAACAATTAAAATTTTATTGGGCTTCATATTAATCCTTTTTTGGTTTGAATAATTAATACTTGCATTTTTATGTTGTTATGTTTTAGCTTATTTTGTTAATGTTATCATCAAAATTAAAGATTCAAGGAGAATCTCTATGAAACTAACAAAAATACATGATTGTTTGAATAAATCAACCCCTGAACAAAATATTCTTGTCAAAGGATGGATTCGGACAAAACGCGATTCAAAAGAATTTTCTTTTATCGAAGTCAACGATGGTTCATGCCTGCAAAATATTCAAATTATTACAAAAAACGATCTTTCCAATTATCAGGAAATTAAAAAACTAATAACTGGCAGTGCTATTTCTGTTACAGGTGATCTGGTCGCATCTCCGGGTAAAGGTCAAAAATGGGAACTGATTGCACAACAGATCAATATTCTGGGTGATTCCCCGCATGATTACCCGCTTCAGAAAAAACGACATTCTGATGAATTTTTAAGAACTATCGCGCATTTAAGACCGAGAACCAATAAATATGGTGCAATGTTTCGTATTCGATCTGAATTATCCTATCAAATACATCAGTTTTTTCATCAGCGGGGTTTTCAATATATCCATACACCCATTATAACAGGTTCAGATTGTGAAGGTGCTGGCGAACTATTTCAGATTAGCACAATGGATATTGCAAATAGCGACAAATTACAAGTAGATTTTTCAAAAGATTTTTTTGGTAAGGAAGCTTACCTGACAGTTTCCGGTCAACTGGCTGTGGAAATGTTTGCACTGTCTTTGGGGAATGTCTATACATTCGGCCCCACATTTCGTGCAGAAAATTCAAATACGCGTCGTCATGCAGCAGAATTCTGGATGATTGAACCCGAAATGGCCTTTTTTGAACTGCATGAAACGATGGATCTGGCAGAATTGCTGATTCAAAACACAATTCAGGTCATGCTATCAAACTGTCAGTCTGATCTGGACTTATTTGCGCGTTTTGTTGATAAATCCTTGATGAAAACCCTGACAACTATCCTTGAAAATAATTTTATACGTATACCATACCAGGAAGCAATAAATATATTGAAATCTTCAAAACAAAAATTTACTTACGAGGTATCGTATGGCAATGATCTGCAAGCCGAACATGAGCGGTATCTTACTGAAGTTCATTTTCAAAAGCCTGTTATTGTTTATGATTATCCTAAATCAATCAAACCTTTTTATATGCGTGTTAATGATGATCAATCCACTGTCGCTGCAATGGATATGCTTGTCCCTGGAATTGGCGAAATTATCGGCGGAAGTCAGCGTGAAGAAAGATACGATATTCTGTTATCACGTATGAATGAAAGTGGTATTCATATACAAGATTACCAGTGGTATCTTGAATCACGTCAGTATGGATCTGTGCCACACAGCGGCTTTGGTTTGGGTTTTGAACGTTTATTGATGCTTATTACAGGCGTTCAGAATATTCGGGATGTTATCCCTTATCCCAGGACGCCCAAACAATTATCCTTTTAAGTTCCAGGGATTGATCTATAATGAAAGAAGAAAAAATACGCCCTGTCGAAGAAATGATCGCCTATGAAGAATTCACCAATCGTGACGAAATTCTTCGATGCATGGGTAAAAAATATCCAGAGAATGACCGCTCCCAACACAGCCATTATATCTCCCAGACGTATGGGAAAGACTGCATTGCTGGAACTAATTGACAAACACGATATTCTCCTATCAACAAAACAGGAATTCAGGTGTCCCCGGAATTCTATGAAGATGTGGGTGTCCGTGTTAGTCAGTGATTGTCCGCTTCAGGCGGACAATCACTGACTAACACGGACACCCACATCTCGCGCATTTGGAAAAATTAAAGTTGCACGATAATCACAATTGAAAAAAACATACAAGGGTTGCTATTGCATATGATCTTGATTGAATATATAATATAATTTTACAACAAACACACAGACCAACACATCAGGTTGCTGGTTGTTGACTGCGATTACAAATGTTTGTGTACACAAAACAAATAAATAAAGGTCATATTATGTCCGATCTAATTCCAAAGCATGGTGGTTACCGGAACCTGAAAAGTTTTAAAATTTCACGATTAATTTATGATGTTACAGTGCGTTTTTGTAATCTATACATTGATAAATTCAGTAGAACAAAAGACCAAATGACTCAGGCAGCACGTTCAGGCGTACAGAATATTGCTGAAGGTTCCCAAGCATCAGCAACATCTAAAAAAACAGAAATTAAGCTGACACAGGTTGCCCGCTCCAGTTTAGAAGAGCTTAAACTTGATTATGAAGATTTTTTGCGTCACAGGGGGTTACCACAACTTCCTCCAAAACACCCGGCATTGATACGTTTTAAAAGTCGTCGTTGCAAAACACTAAAAGAAGTTCAGGTGTGGGTTGCTGAAGAACATCAAACCAGCAAACTTAAAAGCAAGACCTTTTCAGGTCATTCTAACAAATTAGATCACCATAATCATCCATCCTCTGTTAGGGTCAATGCCGATAAGTGCCTGCAATTTTTTCTTGCCAGCCATTGTCATCTTCATGCCTGGCTGCAAACGCTGCTCTTTCTTTATTAAATATTGCCTGCTATCTTCTCGACCAGCAAGTCGAACGTCTTGCTAAAGACTTCGAAAATCAAGGCGGCTTTACCGAAAGAATGTACCGCATAAGAACCCAAAAGCGGAGAAAATATTTATGAAAAATTTCAACATCAATGAAAAGCACCTTTCTCAACTCTCATAGAATTCCGGGGACAAGAATTCCGGGGACATCTTATTTATAAATAAGATGTTCCCGGAATTAATACGATGGATCAAATGGATTTAATGATTGAAAAAGTATTACAGGTTGCAAAAATCAGGAACTTACGATGATTAATTCTGCAAGAATGGAAAAAACACCTAATAACGCAACAACCATTGCAGCCAACCCTTTTGAGCTTGAATGGCTGCTTCAGGGCATATTTCCATACAACAAAAACATCGTATACAGGCATTGTAATCGTAAGTTGGAATTTTAGCTGGTTCTGTTGCACGAGATATCGCTTTGGCAGGGCATATTTGCTTGCACTGATAACATAAGGTACATTTATCAGGATTGGGCACCGGCTTTTCCACAAGTAACTGCTTGAACAGCGGTGATGTAAATGGCCATCGAACCGCATTGGAAAATATGCTATTTTTTGAGGCTTTGAACGATTGCAGTTGTAATATTTCTAGCTTATCGCCAACAATTTCAATTTCATCAGGCGAAGAAATACAAAAAGGGCGATCAAAACCAGCTTTCAAAGTTGGGACATCATCAGGGGAAATTTTTACAATTTGCGTGACCGCCCAATCCACTGCCAATGGATCACGTCCCATAAGAATAACACCAACCTGTCGCGGCGTTCCAGACAGCCCAGGACCTTCACCCTCCATGCCCAAAATACCATCCATGATATGCAGCATTGGCTTGGGCGGATCAAAGCCATGACTAAGTGCGCCATATAAATCCATCATAAAATTGGAAAATTCATCTCGTGATGGCGCTTTTAAATGGATGCGGGACTTCTTTAAACCAGGAATAACACCGAATAAATTTTTCAATGCACCTGTTATAATTGTCAGACCATGGGTTTTTAACTTGGGTAAGTTGATCAACATATCAACATCAAAAAAAGCTTTTGATATTTCAATTTTTTTATAGCGATATGCATCATCAAATGGAATCAGTTGCGTAGGGGTCATATCAGGAACTTCAAGGCCGAGGGTATCGACCAATTCACCATAAGGGGTTTTTTTCAATACTGTATTCAAACCATGAATAGCTGGATTTTCTAGTAATACAGGTATGCCATTATGTTCTTTAACAATTTGAGCAACTGTTTGAAAAAAGGTGGGATGCGTTATGATTGCTCGATCCGGGTTACTGGGAAGCAGCATGTTGGGTTTTAGGCCAACACGCATACCTGAAAACAGATTGGGATCAAAATCAATTTGTTCAAGACCTTCGCGAATTTTGTCGGCTAATTTTGAATCCTCATATGATGAACATGCTTTTAAATATACTTTTTCCACCATTCCCCCCTGCATTTTTTTTTGCTTATCGGACAAAATGCAGTCAGACAAGTCGGAACTGACCGACCTGTCTGACCTGCCCAACTAATGCGATTCCGATTTATCCTGATCCTGTGGTGATTTCTTTGACGTATCATTTGCTTTGGATTGTGATTCTGTTTCTGTTTCTGTTTCTGTTGCAGGCTCACTTGATTGATCCTCTGTTTTTTTTTCATTGATCAATTGAAGTCGATTTTTGATCATATCTTTTTGATAGTTCTTTTCTGCCAAAGCTTCGGCTTCTTCAATGTATTCTCTGGCTTTTTCAAGATCATTTTCAGTGCCTTTTTGTATTTCCATATCTGCTCTCAGAATAAACATCATAAAATCAATACCATTCAAGCGCTTTTGAATTTTTTCCTGAATATCTTCTGTTGCATAGTTATACGCCATTTCAAGATATTCTTTGACCTGAAACAGATTTGGAATGTTATCTTCCGACAATACTACATTGGCTTGATCCAAATAAAAACCACAAATTAAAGGATAAATTTCAGATTGCGAATAAAAATTCTGTTCTGTTTCAGGCAGTTCCATTCCCATCAGTGTCAACATGTAGGATTTTCCCATTGGAGAAAAGTTACCCTGCCATACTTCTGCACCTGCTTTTCCATCAACCAGATAAAATTTGCTGTGGTTTGAAGAACTGGCCATATACAGCATAACAAATAAAACAAGAATGCCGGCAAAGACACATTTTAATGAATTTGACATAAGTTGTGCCTCCTTGTTGGTTTCCAATGTGTAATCAGAATAATCGGGTTCGGGCTGAATAAGTGTATCCAAAGTTTCTTTATTATCTGGCGGCTCTGATTGATCAGGTTTTTCTTGAAAAATTTGTTTCTCTATGTTTTGTGTATTTTCAATCGTCGGTTCATCAGCTTTTACAGAATCAGGTTCATCAGCTTTTATAGAATCAGTCTTTTCTTTTTGCACGATATCAGGTGCTTCAGCCTGTGTTTTTTCAGGTGTTGTTTGTTCCTGAACCATTTCTGAGACATCAGTTATATCAATTTTTTTAAACAGCAATTCACGAATGCGCCTGATTTCATCATCAGAACCTTCAATAAAAGGAGGGGAATCGGGCATACTGTGTTTTGTTTTTTCTGGTGCAGGCATGACAGATTGTGGTGTCCAGGCAGGATAGGTATTTCTTAGCAATTCAGAAACAGGTACTGATGGTTTATCAATTTTTGCTTTGGCGGGTGCAGGTGCTGACTTCTCTTTTTTGGGAGTTTCTTTCAGGGGTTGAACATCCTTAAGCGATATATTTTGAAACAACAAGTCTCGAATTTTTGATTGTTTCTTTGGATCAGATGCATCTATATATGGCGGGGGATCAGGTAAATGCCTGTCTTTTTCTGGGGGTACCCAAAGTGATTTTGGTGAAACAGCATATTTTTGCATGATCAATTCACCAATTGGCACAATTTTTTTAGGTTCAGGTTTGGGTGGAGGGATATCTGTTATATCAATTTTTTGCATCAATAAGCCCTTAATGCGCTTTAATTCATTTGAATCCTTCGTCTCGAAAACAGGTGGTGCATCTGGTATGGCATCATATGTCATACGCTTTGGTTCAGGTTCAACAACAATGTTTTCCGGCTTTTCAAACTTTCGTGACAAAAGTTCTTTTAATGTAACTTTTGTTTTTTTGATGCTTTCTGCCTTTTTCGTCTCTGAAGTCTGTGACTTTTTCGATGTATTCGATGAAGACGATGTTTTAGCAGATGATGCCTTTTTTGCCGAATTTTTTTTGGCCGTTGATTTTTTGGCCGTTGTATTCTTTTTTTCCTCAGTTGATTTTGCAGCAGCTTTTTTCTTTGCTGTCGCCTTTGTCGATTTTTTCTTAGCCATAAATCCTCTCTTTTTCTCAACCATTTATATTTCAGAAAGCGTCAGCAATTAGACACTTTTCTGATTATGGTTAAATCCTTATTTTAATACTAATTGATAATATTAGCATTTTTAACACAAAAATTAAAGAAAATAAATAAAATTGTTTGTTCCAGTATCAATATGCGATATGAAAATAATTTTTTTCTTGAAGTATTGATGACATAGACCTTTATAAAAAAAAATGAAAAAATTTCATTTTTTTTGAAAGAATTTGAAAATTTTCGTGTCTATATATTATAGAGACCCATAAAAATGAAATATATTTTTTTGGGGGAATATAAAAAAAAATCATTATAAGAATTCAGTTTTGGCATTTTTTTTGCCTTCATTGGGACAATGACATACTCGACAGCGGAACGAAAAAAGGTTATTTAAAAATGGGTTGTGCGAAACAACACCAAAACCGCTTTTGAGTGGAAAAAGGACATCACAGCGTGAGGTTGAAATTATGGAACAAAATAATAATGACAATTTGGATACGTCAAAGCAGGTGTTTTTTAAATCATTTCAATATTTTTTTTGTGATTTAAAAAAATATGCAGGATTTTCAATCGTATTATTGTTAATTCATTCGATCTTTCTCTACATGGGAAGCTATTTATGGGTGAACTATAATGGCTTTTATAAATCCCAGGCATTTTTGAATGCATACATTCATACAGGTTTTGACATTGGTTATTTATTCAGTCACAATTTATGGTGGCTTTCACTGAGAGTTCATCTCGTCGTCAGTCTGGTGTGTTTGATTAATGCGGTATTCTGTAAATTCTTTCTAATTACCAATTTTTATGAAGTGATCCCTTTTTTGGGTAAATTCACTTTTTGGTATCTTCCAAATATTCTGGTTGCCGCATTTTTTATTGAGGATGCGTATATATTTGATTATCAGACTTCATTTATCATTTGTTTTTTGCCAGGACTGATTATGAGCCATCAAAGTATGATCCTTGTAAGAACAATCATTCCTGACATCGGGGATATTCATCGGCTGTATTTATGGTGTTTCTAACGAAAAAAATCAGTGATGTATCCCTATCCTCTGAGGATATTATTTCGCATCCCATTGATGGCACACTGGATTTGCATACATTCCGCCCCAATGAAATAAAATCTTTAATTCCTGAATACCTCAATGAATGTCGTCAAAGAGGGATTAAACGAGTACGTATTATTCATGGAAAAGGTTCTGGCCACCTCAGAAAAGGGGTTCAGAACCTTTTGAATAAAATGCCGGAAGTTAAAAAATGTATTGATGCCCCGCCTGATGAAGGGGGTTGGGGAGCATCCATTGTTTTTCTTTGATGTTGCCAGGCATTCGCCTTAACCGATTGCCTTCTCTTCTGTATGAACCAATATGTGACATATAATCTGTTTCTCCCATCAGCTACCTTAAATACGTTCAAAGTTCAACTTTTGAAAAACACATATAAAACTTACACTTGATATCTTTATAAAAAAATGCATATACTTGAAAAAAATGAATTCCTCATTATAATATTGTATTTCATTCTCGACCAAAGTTCATAGATTTCTCGGCATAACCAAACTGGTTAAAATGGGCGCACCAAAACATCAAAGAACGAAACCAAAATGAAATCTGACAGGAATAGCCTGGAGTTTTAATTCCAGGCGGACCCCAAAGAACCAAAACAAAAATGAAAAACAGAAATAATAACGAATGAATTCAATTAAAACCCTTCTCAAACAGCTTAAAACCAAAAACAATATATCATGTACAGGTTTAGTCAATTCATCCCTGGCAATGATAATTACCCGGATTTATCAGGAACAAAAACAATGCATCGTGATTGTCGTTCCGACAGATCGGCAGGCCGAAACCTTGATGGATGATATCAATTTTTTTCTGGGTAATGCCAAAATTCCACTCCATCATTTTCCATCAAATCCAGCACTGCCTTCAGATTTTATGAGCTATCAGAATAAAAATGCCGCGCGACGAATCCGAATTCTCTATGACCTGATTGCCAGTAACACACCGCCGGTAATTATCACGACATCCGAGGCGTTATCGCAATACATCATCCCCAAAAATGCGCTGGCAGAATATGCAGAATTAATCATTCAGGGTGAAGATATCAATCGTGAGGATTTAATCAATAGATTGGTTGCAGGCGGCTATTCTCATGAACTTATTGTTGAAGAACCGGGTGATTTTTGTGTTCGCGGCGGCATCCTGGATGTTTTTTCAACGCTGTATGATTACCCCATACGTATGGAATGGTTTGGCGAAACGATTGATTCCATGCGTTTTTTTTCTCATAAATCACAACGAACCATTCAAACGATCAATGAAGCCACTATTGTTCCTGCACGTGAAAGCATCGTTTATCCTGATAAAGAAACCATCTTGCTTCACAATATTCGTCATCATGCTGCAAATATTGGCATTGGATCATCAAAAATTCGAGGATGGATTGATCAAATCAAGGAAGAAAAAAACTTTTCTGTTCTTGATGGCCTGATATCATTTGTATATGATGAAATGAGTCTTTTGTTTGATTACATTCCTTATAATACACTCTTTATCCTCAATTCACCATCAAGCCTGGAACGTGAAGCCACTGATGCTTTTTATCATGCCGAACAAAATTTCATTTCGGCAAAAGATGAAAAACGCCTATGCGTACCGCCAGAAAAAATATTTCAACCCTGGACAGATGTTTATGAAAGAATCCTGCAAAGCCATTTTATACAAGTCAATGAAATCCAAACCGACGCTCATATTGACAATGTAGAAAAGATTCAGTTCAGTATAGCTGACAATCTGCCACTCAAGAGCCAGCTTAAAGAACAGCGCGATAAAGACCATCTGCTTCAACCCTTAGTGGAGTGGATTGGAGAACAGCAATCCAATAGATGCTTGAGCTTGCTTCTTTGTCGAAGTAAAAATCAGGCCAGACGTCTGGAATCCCTGCTAAAACCATATGGGGTTCAATTACATCTCACTGAAATCATACCCGATCTGAATCAATCTCAGGGAAAGGTATACATATGTCTGGGACAGATTTCATCAGGCTTTGCCTGGGAGGAAGCCAGGATTTCTATCGCATCAGAGGATGAAATTTTTGGCCCCAAAAAACGACGTCGAAAAACAACCTCATCCAGAGTTCACAAAGAACTGATTTCTTTTCAAGATCTTAATCATAATGATCTGGTCGTGCATATTGAACATGGGATCGGCCAATATCAGGGTCTGGTAAAACTGGGACATAATGGCATTGAAAATGATTTTATTTTGATCACGTACAAAGATGCTGATCGTCTGTATTTACCAGTTGATCGTTTGGATATGATTCAAAAATATATGGGTGTTGAAGGTGTTGCGCCCACACTGGATAAAATGGGCGGCAAATCCTGGGAAAAAGTGAAGGAAAGAGTAAAAAAATCAGCGGAAAAAATGGCAAAAGAATTGCTGGATTTATATGCCGCCCGAAAAGTCAACAAGGGATTTGCATTTTCGCCTGATGATGTCTTGTATCAGGATTTTGAAGCCCAGTTTGAATACGAGGAAACGCCCGATCAACTCAAAGCCATAAATCAAGTACTCAATGATATGGAACAAGAAACCCCAATGGATCGTTTGATTTGTGGTGATGTAGGGTATGGAAAAACCGAGGTCGCATTAAGAGCATCATTCAAGGCAGTTAATGATACCAAACAGGTGGCCATGCTTGTGCCAACCACCTTGCTTTGTGAACAACACCTGGCAACCTTTCAAAAACGATTTGATAATTACCCTGTGCGTGTTGAAGGTCTCAGCCGGTTTAAGACAACAAAACAACAACGTCAAATTGTGCAGGATCTTGCTGATGGCCGTGTGGATATTGTCATTGGCACCCATCGTTTGCTTCAAAAAGATATTCAATTCAAAGATATTGGCCTGTTAATAATCGATGAAGAACAACGTTTTGGTGTTCGACATAAAGAAAAAATCAAACGTTTCCGCAAAACAATGGATGTTCTCGCATTGACAGCAACCCCTATTCCACGTACATTACACCTGTCTTTGTTGGGTATTCGGGATATCAGTATTATTTCAACGCCCCCGGAGGCTCGCCAACCTATCACGACCTATGTAACCCAATTTGATGGTATTGTCATTGCACAGGCGATTCGCAAAGAAATGGCCAGACAGGGACAAATTTTCTTTATTCACAATAATATTAATACGATTTTTTCCATTGCAACCTATTTACAAAACCTGGTACCTGAAGTTCGTCTGGCTGTAGCTCATGGACGTATGAAGGAATCGGAACTGGAATCTGTTATGGTAGACTTTATTAAACACCAAATTGATCTGGTTGTTTGCACAACAATTATTGAATCCGGCATTGATATTCCGGCTGCAAATACCATATTTATCAATCGTGCAGATCGATTTGGTCTGTCTCAAATATATCAATTGAGGGGTCGCGTTGGGCGGAGTGGCGAAGAAGCCTTTGCGTATTTATTTGTGCCGCCAGAATCTCAACTTAAAAGCATTGCCATGAAACGCATGAAAGTGCTTTTAGAAAATAGCGATCTGGGCGAAGGATTCAAACTGGCCATGAGTGACCTTCAAATTCGCGGTGGTGGTGCTATTTTAGGTGCGGAACAATCTGGACATATTGCTGCTGTAGGCTATGAAATGTTTTTGGCATTGATTGAGCAGGCTGTCCAGGAACAAAAAGGCAAACCCGCTCTGCCGCCATTGGATCCGGAAATTAATGTGCCCTGGTCAGTATTTATTCCAGAATTTTATATCCCTGATATAGATCAACGCCTTCTCATTTATCGTCGTCTGTCAAAAATGACATACATTTCGCAGATTGCTGATCTTCAAAAAGAATTGATTGATCGATATGGCAAAATGCCTGCTGAGGTAAAGAATCTGCTGTCCAAAATTGTAATTAAGGTTTTGGCCAAGGCCGCAGGACTTAATCGTGTGGATTTTGGAAATGACCGCCTGACTGTTTATTGCCAGACAAATTATCAAAAAAATCCACAGGGGCTGCTGGATTGGTCTTTAGAAAATCCAAAGAAATTTCAATTCATTAAAGACAATGGAATTGTTATCATGTTTGACCCGAATAAAGGGGTTCGCGTTCAGGCAAAAAATATCTTGAAAGAAATTGGACACCGTGTTAATAATACAAATTTAAATAAATCTTGTTGAAATAATTATGATTAAAATAAATACATTATATAGTTTTATCCATTCTTTGTATGGATATAGTGTTGTATTCCTTATATTAGGAATTGTTACAGCCTGTGGTAAGCTGCCTGAAAATGATCAGGTAATTATACGTGCAGGCAAAAGTGAGATTACTGGCGAATATCTCAATCAGGTGCTTGAAATAGCCAAAACTGCATATCCACCAAATATGTCAGACGTACAATTGAATCAATTGCGAGAAAAGGTTATTGCAGAATTGATGGAAGAAGTTTTGATTATCGAACGTGCCAGGGAATTGGATATTTCTGTTCCAGACAGTGAGTTAGAAACAGCGGTCATGCGCATTAAAAAGGATTATCCGGAAAAAACATTTGAAAGCACGCTGTTGGAACAGGCCATACCCTTTGATTTATGGAAAGAGCGATTAAGAAAGCGAATAATTATTGAAAAAACCATTGAAACAGACTTACAGAAAAATATCTCAATCAGCAAAGCAGACATTGAATCCTTTCATCAGCGCTTTCCCACGCAAACCATTTCGCCAATTGGAGATCATCCCTTAAAAAATGAAAAAGTTCAGGAACCTGAAAACAATCAGAATATCAAAACTTTTCTCATAAATGAAAAAACTGAAGATGCCTATCCTGAGTGGATCAAGGGATTGAAAGAACGATATGGCTTATATTTTAGATTTGATGGGAAATCAGACGCATGAAATTAAAAATTGTTATCGGATTTTTGATATTATGTCTGGCAGGTGTATCATCAGCAGAATTGGTGGATCGGATTCTGGCTGTGGTCAACAATGATATCGTAACATTATCCGAGTTCAATAAAACTTATAATAAACTTGCCATGCAGATACAGGCATCAGATTACACCGCTGAACAACAAAGAGAACTGTTAACCAAATTAAATACACAGGTTATGGACACTTTGATTAAGGAAACACTTACTGAACAGCAAGCCAAAACATTTCAGATTGAAATTAATGAGAATGAAATAGATGATGCAATTGATGATATTCAAGAAAGGCACCATTACACGAAGGACGAATTTGAGCAGATCCTCCAAATGCAGGGCTCAAATATCAATGAATATCGTGAGCATATTCGAAAGCAAAAAATTCAATCTCAACTGGTTGGCATTATGGTGCAATCAAAGGTGGTTATTACTGATGATGATATCAAGGCTTACTATGACAGTCATCTGGAAAAATATCAGTCCAAAACAACATATCATTTGAGAACAATTATCAAACGTCTGATATCAGATCAGACACGTTCAGAAATGGATGAAGCACTGGCTGAAATAAATTCTGGCACTTCGTTTGAGGAAGCGGCAAAAAAATATTCCGAGCCGCCTTTTAATGAGGGGGGGGGACTTCTGGGTAGCTATACACTGGATCAACTGTCAATGCAAATTCAAGATGCAATCAAAGACTTGCAATCAGGTACATGTTCATCTGTATTGCAGACAGACCAGGGACTTCAGATATTATTTGTCGAAAAGATTACACAAGAAGGTGGACAGTCTTTGGAAGAGGCATCAAATGATATCAAACAACTATTGTATCAAACAAAAATGGAGCAGCGATATCATGCATGGATTGATGATTTAAAAAAGAAGTCCCATATTAAAATTATTGATTAATATTAATTTTGAAAAAAAGTGAAATTATGAACGATCAATCAAATGTATACGCAAATGGTTCCATAGGCGATTTTTTACGATCCGAACGTGAAAAGCAAGGCCTGGATTTAAATGATATCTTTCAAAGCACGAAAATAAGACCCAATATTTTGGAGTATATTGAAAGCGATCAGTTTGATCGGGTATCGACATCTGATATCTTTCTGATCAGTTTTCTGAAATCCTATGCACAGGCGCTCAAACTGGATCCAGAACCAGTGATTAAAAGATATCAATCTGATTCTTCGAAAAAAAATATTTCCCAGCCAAAAGGTAGCTTTGTAAAAAAGGGCATCTCGCCACAGCTTTTGGCGGTTGGTGTTGTTATAATCCTTGCGATCTGTTTAATTATTATGATTGTGCCATCGGTTAAAAAAAACCTTTCCCCTGAAAAAAAGACGATAATACAAAAACAGATGTGCTTTTTGGAGAACTGGATAATAATGTGGATTTCTCATATCACAATAAGCCTGTCACTTTTACAGAGCATCATCCGGTTTCCACAACAGTTCAAACAGAAAATCATTCTAAAGATTTAGATAATCAGAATGAATTATCTGATGAAAATCAACATGTAAAACGAATCATTGCCGACAAATATTCCCTGCGTTTAAAAGCCATCGAAAAGACATGGTTAAAGATTACAGTTGATGATCAACCGCCAAATGAATTTATGCTAAAGCCAGGTGATGAGCTAAGCAAAGAAGCGGACAATGAATTTCAACTCCTTCTTGGCAATGCAACCGGACTTGAAATTTTCTTAAATGACGAGCCAGTCAAGGTATCCGGTCGGCCGGGTCAGGTTAAAACATTGAAATTACCATAATTTCAGTGTTTACATGTTGTGAAATACCTGATATTCATAATGGCATGTAACTTGCTTTTTTTTTGATTCTTTTGCAAAGCAAACGTTTGTATAAAGTTTTCCAGGCATAAAAAATATTTTACCCAATTTCAGAAAACTCTTGTAACCTATAAAATGAACTGGTATTATAATTTTTATTGACTTTTAACAGTTTAGCTATTGAATGAAAAAGCTTAAAAAAATCCATTCACAATAGCCAGACATAACCAATTTAAATTTGAGAATCAAAAATGAAAACTAAACAAATCTTGATATGTGTGCTGGTTTTAGCATCATTATTTTTTATAGCGGCCTGTGACACCCAGGATGAATCACAGGAGCTAGCGTTAGACTTAGAAGAAGAGACAAAAAAAGAGCCTCGACCAGACTATATTCGAATTCCCATTGAGGGTGTTATTCCAACCATAGACCCAGGCCTCACTGTGGATATGGCATCCATTGAAATAACCGAACAACTTTTTCTGGGACTGACTGACTATGATCCGGAAACCTATAAAGTCACACCAGAATTAGCGGAAAAATGGACTGTTAATGATGATGGCACTGTTTATCAATTTTATATTCGAGACAATGCAAACTGGACCAATGGCGATCCGGTAACTGCCCATGACATTGTCTGGGCTATCCAGAGAAATATCAACCCCCAAACAAACTGCCCATATTCGTATATGTTCAGTATCTTAAAAAATGCCGATGCCATTATGAGTGGAGAAATGAAAGATATTTCCAAAATCGGCGTTCGTGCGGTTAATGATAAAGTTGTTGAATTTAAATTAAAAAATGCTGCTGCATTCTTTCCTGCAATGGTTGGGCTTTGGATCTATAGACCTTTACCTCAAAAATGTATTTCTCAGTATGGTGAAACCTGGACCGATTATCAAAATATCCAAACCAATGGATCTTACATGCTGGCTGACTGGAAAAAGGGCAAAGTCATGATTTTGAAAAAGAATCCTCAATATTTCGATATTGATAATGTCCAGATTCCTGAAGTTCATTATATTATTATCCCTGAAAGCTCTGTTGGACTTGTTATGTATGAAAATGACGAACTGGATATTGTTGGGGGTGAGTACATGCGAATTCCGCTCACCGAAATACCACGCATCAAGATTGATCCAAAATTAAGAAAAGAATATTCCAACGAGCCCAGTTTTTGCACTTATTATTTTGGATACAATACGTTACGTCCACCTGTTGATAATCATCTTGTACGAAAGGCCATTTCTGCTGCCATTGATAGGCGTTTACTCATTGAAGTTATTACCAAGGCAGACCAGGATCCTGCCACAACATTTACACGACCGCCCATATTTGGTTCTGTCCCTATATCAGAAGGTATGGGGGTAAGTTTCAATCCCAAACAAGCGCGGAAATGGTTGGCTGAAGCTGGCTATCCCAATGGAAAGGGATTACCTGAAATAATTCTGATGCACAACACATCTGAAGATAATTCCATGATCGCAAAAGCTGTACAAACCTGTGTAAAATATTACTTGAATGTCAATATCATTATCAAAAATAAAGAATGGACTGCTTATGTAGATTCAATAGAGCAGCCCAAAACACCCCATATATTTAGATTGGGATGGTGCGCTGATTACCCGGATGCCAACAACTGGTTGAACGACGTTTTTCATCCGAAAACCTCTGCAAATTATATTGGATGGAAAAATGAAGAATTTGCCAGACTTATGGATAGAGCAAAAACGATTAATGATCAGGAAGAACGACGTCAAATTTATAAACGTGCAGAACAAATACTCTGCGAAGAAGAAACAGCTATTATTCCCCTTTATTTTTATACTGCACCCTATCTGGTTAAAAGGTGGGTTAAGGGCTGGTATCACATGGCAATGGGCGGACAACATATTCGTAACTGGTCTATTTCTAAAACAGATCCTGAAATGGAGTAAGCAATTCAATAAATTTTATTATTTTAATAAATGTAATAAGATTATAGTCACTGCTCTTAGATAATGAGATCAGTGTTTGTGGAGTCGGGTTGTGCCTGACTGTTTAAATTCAAACATTACAATGATTGAGATACCCCATGAAAAAATTTAATAAAAGACGCTTTTATTTAATCGTCGGTTCAATTATTGCGGTTTTTATCGTTTATTTCGGCATATCTCTGGTTCAAGGAGATAA
>Ga0272440_1000272_pt1 | contig 43634 bp, 44 predicted proteins | sample SSMMMBAug17_FD_192440 | JGI IMG/M metagenome (GOLD analysis project Ga0272440, IMG submission 192440) | Marine sediment archaeal communities from Little Sippewissett salt marsh, Falmouth, MA, United States - SSM-MMB-Aug17 | ecosystem: Environmental > Aquatic > Marine > Wetlands > Sediment ...
ATGTGAATGGTTTTACTGGTATCAATGGGCCATCAGATAATCCCTATGCAATGGGGATCTCCCTTTCAAATGTCGATTTTGGCATCGCACTAATTTCACCAAAAGCCAATCAAGATGACGTTGAAGGAATGAAATGGGCTGCTGTGAAAGCCAGTGCCGATGAATTTGATGTTTTGGGCATTCCAGATCTTCAGCTTGCAGGCGATCGCATTTCAGTTGAAATCAATCGTGTTTTTGGTGCAGATCCTGAAGATGAATATCAAAAAGTAATCGATTTCAGCACTGATCACCTGAATGTCAATACCGGGCCGCAAAGTGAAATCCTTCTGGACATGCCAGGGGCCAAAGGACAATTCATACAAGCTTCTGGCAATCTTGAAGTGATCGTTTCCAATTATTTCTCAATTACAGGTGGATTTGCATTTGAAAAATATCGAAACACATTGAGCCTGGCAGATGACAAACAAATCGATGCCGACATGCTGACATTAGGCGGCAGCCGAATCGATGCCTATGCTGGATTAAATCCACAAACAGATGATTTTATCGGTTTTCAACTTCAGGAGGGTAACTTTGGCCTTGCATTTATTACAGATCGCAATAATCCTGACTGGAAATGGACTGCCCTCAAAGCAACAGCAGATAATACCTCTTTTGTTGGCATGGATGAACTCATTGTTGGCATGGATGAACTCAATGTTTCCAGCGATACCTTGACTGTTGAAATCAAACAAAATACCAGCTTTAGCCAAAACACTGTTTATCATCTTGATTTTGACCATTCACAGGGCACGATTCAGTTTAGCTATGGGTCAGATCAAAAAGAAATGACGATCAACAAATTTGATAGTGATTCTGCTCTTGCAGATAAAATTAAATCCACCTTAGAAAGCCTAGAAGGTATTGGCAGTGGTAATGTTCAGGTTATCGGCAATCAAACCAATGGTTTTACACTTGAATTTATAGGAAATCTGGAAGGCCAGGCTGTTACCAACCTGACGGCCAAAACAATACCTGATGACGTTTCGCCGCAAATTTCATCCATTCAGGATGCACAAGCCGGTATCAATGAAAAACAAACCATCACCCTCTTTTTTGAACCTGATGCCTATGGCTCGTTTACCCTGGCTTTGGGAGAGCAAATTTCAGATATTATTTCCTTTACAGGATCAGATACCGACGCACAAATAAGTGCCATGAAACAAGCACTTGAAAAACTAACCTCAATTGGATCTGGCAATATTTCTGTGACCTATAATGAAGATAGTGGTATCAACGCATATCAATATACTGTTGAATTTATCAATGACCTTGCCAGACAAGATATTCCGCAATTGCAAACGCGCATTATCTCATCTGGAAAAATCTTGAACGATGCCTATCAATTAGATCTTTCTGAAACAATCGGTACAGTTACCTTTACTTATCAAGATTTTTCCCAATGGTTTGACATATCTGAAAATACGACTGACGAATCCTTAACTGAAACGATTCAAACAACCATAGAAAGCTTGCCTGGAATTGGTGAAGGCAATGTGCGCATTACCGGAAATAAAGCATCAGGTTACACCATTGAATTTATGGGCGATCTTTCCGGACAGGCCTTAAGCAACTTAGTTATTGATACAACTCTGCCTTCTGTATCTGCTGAAGTAGAATCAATCAGCAATGCCATTGCACCGGTGAATGAAGTCCAAGCCATTGTCATCGATGCCAGTGTGACAGCATCCGGACAATATTCATTAAGCTTTAATGGCGAAACAACAAACAATATTCGGTTTGCAGGCAGTGATATCACCAATAATACCAGTCGAATCAAAGAAGCCCTGACAGGTCTTTCTTCAATCGGCAGCAATGATATCTCGGTTGTTTATGATCAATCATCAACCATTTCCAACCAGAGGTATTTTGTCACATTTAAAAATAAGCTTTCAGCGCAATCTCTCCCCTTGCTGACAGCCAATTCAAGCTTACTTAAACAATCCACTGTTTCAATTGAATCGATTACCAAAGGCAATCAATCTGGTGAAATTCAGCGTGTTACATTAGTTTCAGAAAGCGCCGGTTCTTTTATTTTATCCTTGAATGACAGTAATAAGTTCTATTCTACGCCACCCATATCATTTGATGCCAGTGATGCTGATGTTCAAAATGCGTTGAACTTTGCTTTAAAAAATGCAGGTTCTGTGTCGGTTGAGTCTGATGAATCCGGTGTCTGGCAGATTTCTGTAAGGAATGGAAACAGCTTCACCTTTGAATATAGAGACAAGACATGCCTTGTCTCTACAGGTTTGTTGCCGGATATTTGGTATTACAGTGTATATTGTTTCTGGAAATAACCGAATGCTATTCAGGTTAATAATGAAGCAACTATATGAAATCATACAGTGATTTCAGCAGCAAGTTTAATCAGACCTTTTTAAAATAAGTTCCTAAAAATTTAAAGCCTTTATCATAACGAGATATCTGTTTTTTCCACCAGTTAATTTTCAACGATTCATTTTTTAAAAGCATTTTTGAACGTTTTATTTGTGCTTTTAAATGCCTTTTATCCCTTCCGAGTATCGCCATATCATCGCAGTAACGAATCAGTGAACCTGACTGGCTGATTTGCCAATCAAAGTCATTCATGTAAAAATTTGATAATAGAGGCGAAATAATCGCCCCTCTTACCAATCCTTTTCCACAATTTTCGTCTTGTTGAACAATGTGCATAATTAAATTGACAGTACGCGAACATTTTAAATTGCGGTTGAGCTTTTGCTTCAGTTTTTCATGAGAAATGGATTCAAAAAAGCGTTTAATATCTATAATGGCAATATATGGATTGGTTTGACACATCTGCAGTACTTTTTTTTGTGCTTGTTGATGGGATATTCCCGGTCGAAAAGCATAGCTGCTTTTTGAAAAGATTTTTTCCCATTTATAAGACAGCTTTTTAACCAGAATTTTTTGAACGATTCGATCCCTAAATGATGTGATAAAAATTGGTTTTTTCTTTTGTTTACTGTCAATACACAAATAAGGTTGATGATGATAGTTATTATGATGTATACTTTTTAGCAAATCATGGATATTCTTTTCCACATTTTTGCTAAAATGATATGCTGTTTGATGATCAATTCCTGGTGTGGGGCGTCGCTGTTTTTCAAATTCATAAGTACTTTTCAGGTTTTCATAAGTAAATATTTCCTCAAAAAAAGATCGTTTCTTTTGTTGTTGAACTTGATCATGTTTCACATGGATGTTCTTACAGTTTGCCTTCTCACAGGAAATATCTGATGAAACAATATAATGTTGAAGTGTCATTGTTTTTTTCCTATACAATGAGTGTTAATCCAGATAGAGGTTTGTTTTTATAGACAGCAGATATACGTTTCTGACATGCATCACATAACTTGTAAAAAATAATCGAATCTGTATCATCAACGATGAATTTTTGAGATTCATCATATAACTGCTTGAACTGTCTTTTATTTAAAATACATTCAAACACACTAAACTGAACAGGCATTCCATAACCTTTTAGTAATTTATGTAATCTTTTGCGATTTTTATCGTTTTTAAGATCATATGAAGCAATTACAAGCATTCTGTCCTCAAGATGTATTCTTCTGAGAATATAATTTACTAATTGTGCCAATATGCCATTTGCCCTTGCCACTTAATGTTCGAATTCCTCTGGAATTCAAAAAATCTGCTATTTGATGAAAGGTCATTTTTTCATCATTTTTTAAAGCAATAATTTTCTGTCGGACTTGCATTCTAAAATCACGCGGATGAATGGGCATTATTTCCTGAAGTACCTGAAATCGATTGTTTAAATCATTGACTTCCTGTTTTAAGGTTTGCAATTCTTCATATTTCGTAAATGCTTCTGTAAATGCCTGACCGATAATCTCTTTGGCAATTCCCTGCAAATCACTGAGGGAAGTTTCAATACATACCTGGCTCATCAATTTTTCCTCATTAAAAAGCGGTGGGCCAATAGGATTGCCCTTCAGCTTTAGATAATCGTTTATTGAATAAATTGTTTTTGTTGATATCGCAATTTCTGTCTTGAGATTGTATTCTGTTTTTGACTGCTGAAATGGCTTCATGAAGCTCTTTATGTAGACTGGAAAATTTTGGATTGTTCAGACATGTCTGTAAAACATTTAATGTTTTTTTCGTATTACCAATTTTTTTGATTGCCTTTATCGCACAACGTCTGACAGAAATTTCCGAATCTGAAAGGCCATTAAGAACATAATTAATTGCCCTGGGATTCCCCAAAGTTCCCAGATGCAAATAACCTCTGCAACGACGTTCCTTATCCCGATTGTTTTTTGTTGCATTGACAAATGCCCGGAATGCACAATCGGGCGTTAAATCTCTTAAAGAAAGCACTGCTTCTTCCTGCAAACGCGGATCATCAGCCTGATAGGAAGCGTCAAACAAAATACTCACAATCTCGGAATTATTTTTGACAAAACGCATTTGGTATGCTGCCATACATTGTTTTTCGGTATGACCTGCCGCAAAAATATCTCTTTTTAATTGATTTACATTCATAATTATATCTCCCTGGTTATTTTTTATGAATAATAAAAGTTGAGTGTAAAAGTATGAACAAAGGATAAAACACCTTCATCACATCGAGATTCATTTTAAATACACGCCAGTGGCTTTAATATTTTGACGTTCCTTCTCGTTGAATTTTTTATTAATTTTTCTATCGCCATTCTTTATGTCACCGATTTTTGGTGTAACAATGACAATGATTTCATCGGCATCAGTATTCCGCCCTTTTGAACGGTTAAACTGGATAAGCGCAATTGGATTATTGCTATAGTCTTGATTCTCTCGTTGGCCTGAAAAACCGGCCAATACGATACTTTGGTTGTTTTCAACACGCATATTGGTCGACAATTTCATGCTTTTAATAACAGGGTCGCCATTTTTCGTATGTTTTGCAATAAAACTGGATTCCACAAAAATGGGGCTTATTATGTGCCGATGGGCATCAATAATCGGGCTAAACTTAAGACTTACACCAACATCAAACATTTTAACGGTATTATCGCCATCATCGTTTTGAATGCGTATGGGGACTTTACTGACATAAGAAATTTCTCCTGTTTGTCCAATAAGAGTGGATATATTTTCTTCCATTAATGCTCTTGCAGCATTTTTTTCAACCATGTTCCCCAGTTGTGGGAGCAAGTTTGATATGGTACCTTTTAAAGCACCGCTTAAAAAAGGACGTTCACCCGTCTTCCCAGAATATGACCCTTCACCCGACACTGTATTTATGGGATTCCATGTGATGTTCATTTTTTTCAATACATTTCGTCGAATTTCAAGCACACGAATATTCATGGTGATTAAAGTAACAGGTGAGAACAGTGACAGGTCGTTAATAATGTTATGATCAAACATTTGATTCAAAGCAGTTCCAATTCTATTTTTTCGCTCATCTGAATTAGTTTTTCCTTTTATGACAAAACTTTCACCAACGGTTCGAATGGAAGGATACGACACGCCAAATTTTCGCATTTCCTGTAATATTTCGTTTCCAACGAGTTCAAAATAGCGTGGACAGAATGCCACTCCCCAGTTAAGAACATTTTGTGATGCATCAACAACAGTTCTTATTTTATTCAAATCCGATTTTTTTAACACGCATCCTTCAAAAACAATTTGTTGCCCAACCTGTTGTATTTCAATGGTATCTATATTTCGAAACAACTTTTTCAGATGGGCTGTAGAGATCGCAGGATGGACATCGACAATTATTTCCTTTTGAACCTGATCACCGGTAACAATAATATTGGTTTGTCCTGGAATGCCAGCAATGAGCACAAGTGTTTTTCTGTCATCAAGTAAACTTGCTCTACAAATACTATTGTTGCCTACCGAAGCTGCAGTTGCCAGAAAATCTAACTTGATTTGTTGGGTGTTTCCTTCCTGAATTTTGATCGTGCTTATTTCTGCCCATGAATGGCTGCAAAGGCATAAAAAGAAAATAAATACATACAATGTTCTACAGCATTGTTTCATAAGACCTCCTTATAATTATTATTCAATAACAGGTGGCACAATAGGTCCACGCGGAACGCCCCATTGATGCGGAAATAAAGAATTGATTGGAACAACTTCACCTTTATCCCACCGGGATCTCAAAATCGCATATACAGTTCCAATTGCCTGTGCCTGTACGACTTTAAGCGCATCCTGAAGGTTCAGGCAAAGTGTTATTGTGCTGACAGCTTCATAGTTTTTCTGTCTATTTCCTTTACCAGACATCAAGGTACCTATACCTGGAACATTTCCAAAATTGAGATTTTTCAACAAATCCAATCTCGACGAAATTCGATTGATAGACAATACCTGAACATTTTGCAGTGGGACAATACTGACAATACTTTCAATAACGCCACCGCCCATTCCCACAGGCATTTGCTGTTGACTTTTCTTTGCGGTCTGGACGTTAACTGCAATATCAACATATTCCCCAGGTTGAATTAATCCTGACGCACAAGAAACCTCTTTTGCTGGAATACTCACCGCTCTCATATCTGGAGGAATTTTACTTGAAATTCCTTCATTTTTGGGAAGTAAATACATGGTTTCAAGAATTTGTGTTCCTTTCAACACGGGAATAAGTACAAGTCTGCCAATAATTTCAGAAATGTCTCCCACACAAGCTCCGGGTTGAACAGCAGATCTGGGAATATCATTGATTCCAACATGAGATTCATCAAGTCGTGTTCCTTCAGGAATATCCTTTACTGCAACAACGACAGAAATTGGCGTTATCGCACCCAAATAATACTCTTTGATATCAGTCATGTAAGAATAAGCAAAAAGAAACGCCAGAAACGCCAGGCTTAATGAAATAATAATTGCTTTAGGTTTATTCATAAAAATCTCCTTGTTAGTAGTTGATCAGTCGTTGTGTTTTACCGGTTTGATAGCGGCTTAACCCATTTCCCTGATAAGTTCCCTCATATCCTTGTATGGAAACAGTTCCACTGATATTGTCTGTATTCATCATTTCACTTAATTTTCCGGGAACATCAACTGAAACACGTTCCTGCATTTCTACTTTTTGAAAAGCGCCTTCTGCATTTTCATACATGGATTGTCTCAGCTCAGTTCGTGTATTATGCTGTGCCAGCATTGTTTTATGGTAGACTTGATAAACAATGATCATCACCAGAATAAATATAATAAACAAGGGTAACATCGCAGCAAATTCTACCATTGCCTGACCCTTTTCATCCTTTAGTTTTTGGTATATTTTTTGGCATATTTTTTGATTCATTTATCCTCCTTTCTGTTATTGATTAAAACAGGCATATATGTTGCTTTCCCCTCTTCGATATTGCCACCAGCAGGTTTGGCTTTAGAATATGATTTCAGTTCTGGCATTTTTCCAAAAATACTGGGGAACATAATATAATCTTTAGGCTTTTGAACCAGGGTGAAGGCTGCTTCAACGGGTTTATCTGTTTTTTTAACCTTTTCCCGAATGAAGCCCATACCGGGCACAAAAGTATCGTACTTTTTAATTCGATAGGAAATACCATTGTGAGGGCCAGTGACATATGTACTTCCAGCTCTTGAATTACTCCAGGTTGATGCAACAATAAAGGACGGGTCAAAAACACGAAGCTTTTCAGCACTGACAAAAAATACAGGTTTCTTTTTACATTCCTCATATTCAACAAGTTTCTCACCCATGTTGTCTGGTTTTAACTCCCATTCGATGCCTTCAGGTTGGTTGATGTTTTTTACATGTTCAGCAGTTTTCAGGGCTTCCTGTGCGTAGTAAATATTGGCATCATCCTGGTACTTTCTAAGATTGGTAATACATTTTTTAAAATATCGTATGACTTTGTTTCCTTCCCAAAATGAATACCAGATGTTGTGTGAAAGGTATTTTCGACATTTCTTGAATTCCTTCATTCTCTCAGCATTTAAATCGCCTTCCTCATTCATTCCTGCTGCTTGTGCGGCTGCACTGCTCATAGAAATTGTATCACATGTATTATCCAAACGTTGCTGGTTAAACCCAACCTGAGCGGCATTGACGATTAATCCAATAATAAACAACATAGCAGGCAGCATCAGGGCAACCACAATAGTAATGGATCCTGTTTCAGATTGGAAACTATTGGGTTGTTCACATACATTTTTTTTGTTTGTTATTTGTAATTGTTTGTTCATGAGTACCTCCTTCTGTTCATTGTTGATAAAAAAAATTAATTATCGCCACCCAATTCTTCTAAATCAGGTTCGATAAACACTTTTGAATAATTGTTAATCGTAAACTCTCCTTTTCCAAAATACGGTAGATTGTTCAGATCAATAATTGTTGAAACATCTTTATCCAAAGACAATGATCCCAATTGATTATCTTGACTTAATAGAACACTGACTTGTGGATCTATTTCTGAAATTGTATTCATTGATTTACTTTCTCCATGAATTGAGAAGTCTCTGGCCCCTTTAAAATTAGCGACCATCATTCGTTCGTGTGAATAAATCACCATAAAAAATGACAGAAAAATGCAGAACATCAGTATAGAGAAAACCAAACCAACGCTAAATTCAACAATTGTAGCGCCTTCTTCATTCGTAATTATATCATTTTTCATTATTCCTCCTTTCCTTTAGGGACAAGGCATGCCTTGCCTCTACGAAGTTGCTTCCAAAATTTTTATTTTATCGGTTACATTTTTTTCTGAAAATCGATTTATACTTTTATTTTGGAAATTTTCATCATCCAGTACAAACCTCCCAAATCCATTAATATCATTAGAATTAATAATATTATTCCAGGTATAGTTGTATACATTACACAGAATATATCCGGGATTGCATAATTCATCATGAACCCCATTCCAACAGGAAGTACAGCCAGCGTATTTGCCTGCACTTGGGTAGACGCCATCATGCCTTTAATTTTTTTCTTAATGCGTTTTCTTTCTTCTATTGTATGGTAAATAATATCAAACAATTGTACAAGATCAATGCCGGTTCCTCTTTGGATAATAATTGCACTGACAAAAATTTTATTATCTATAGTAGGCATCCGTTTTTCTAAATGCCTTAGTGCACTCACCAAATCAGGTTTAATAAGATATTTACTCAGCACATTTCCAACTTCCTGAGAAAATGGTGCAGGCGTTTCTTTGATCGCCACTTGAATGGCGTCTGGCACAGTCAGGCCACCGGCCAGACTGCTGGAAAGGATCATTAAGCCATTGGAGAGTTGTTCATCATATTTACGTATTCTACGTTTTTTTAATAGGGGAATAATCCATTTGGGTGCAGTCAATATCAACAGCATAAAGCAAATCGCAAAAAGAATTCGTAATACAATTTTGTCAAAAAATGAAAATGAAATGCCGTAATAATCCTTTTCATTAAAACTTATTCCAGAGGTTTCTTTTGCCCTTGTTTGCTCAAAAGAAGCTTTTAAATCTTTTCCTTTGATTTTATATAACAGTGATAAATTGTAATGTGCTTTACTATACTGAGGAAGCAATTTTATTGCTGATTTAAATGATGATTCAGCCTGGTCATATCGACTCAAGCCCATGCAGGCAACGCCTATTTCGTGTTGAATAATGGGAGAATTCAGTGCGATATAATGTTTTAATGTTTGATAGCTTTCATGGTACTGCCCCACACTGTTATGCTTCATTGCCTTATTACATGCGTATTTTATTTCTATTTGTGAATACGTTCCAGGAATAAAAAAACCAATACCACCAAAGAAAATCATGATTGTTAGCAGTATTTTTTGAATATTTTTCTGATTCAATGGGCAGGTATATATTCTGTCAATAAACATATCAGATAATTGTGAAGAAATTGACTTGCAATATGAATGATAACGTTTTTTGATATCATTATATAATGCAAATATTAGTAGTAATATAATACAAAATAGTAAACCAAAAAATATGATAAGCTTCATGTGATTCGGTTCCTTATGCTTGAAATGGTTGATAGAGTGTTCGGGCCTATCCAAAAAGATACGCCCGAACATTTTGATGAGTGGCATTAATTATGCGGCATTAATGCTTTATCTTTCTTATGTATCAACTAAGAAGAATATTTTTGAGTTTATCAACCAGATCTGTAAACATCTCTTTCATAGGTTCAAAAATGACTGATGCAGCAGCAATAACTCCCACAGCAATGACACCAGTAAGAAAAGAGTACTCAATTGTTTCAGCACCTGTTTCCTCTTTTAATTTATCAGCCCATTCTGACATTTTGTTATGTACATGGACACCGGTATTAAAATAAATGGATTTCATATTGACCTCCTATCATTAAAGGTTATTAATGGATAAAAGCCTTGAGGCTTTTATGTTATCTATAAATACAAACAACATTCATTTGATAAATTGTGCAAAAAAATTAAAATATTTTTTTTTGTGTTCAGAAGTAAAAAGACAGATTCTTTCATATTGACCTCCTGACGTTATAGGTTAGTAGGTTTGTGGTTTTTGTGTTATCTATTAATGTAAACAGTATTCAGTTGAAAATTTGTGCAAAAAAATTGAAAATATTTCTTTTTCGTTAAGAATTATTGATGATATTTGAGCCTATTAAATATTGACTCAGATAATATGAATTGATAAGTTTCTACTTTTAGAACAAAAATATCAAAAGGAGAAAATAATTCATGGATAAAGATGTTATTATTACATGTGGCACGTCTATTATTCGAAATTTAAAAGAAATGGGATTAAAACCAGAGCATAAGGACATCTTCAACAAACTATCCAGATCATTCATTCAAGGATTGACTGAAGATGTTTCCAGTTTATCGGCTGAATTATCAACTTTTGAACTGCTCAATCTTAATAATAGCGATACATCGGCATTTATCACCACAGATACAGATCTCGGCACGCATGCCGCCCTTTTAGTAAAACGCATTTGTGAAATACATTTTGACATTTCAGTAGAAATTAAAACCATTTCAGGTTTAAATTTGAATAATATTCAACAATTTAAACGAGATGGACTCTCTCAACTGATTGATACATTGGACTATCGAGTAGAAAATGATAGAAACTATGGTAGAAGCCCGATCATCAGTATCAGCGGTGGTATCAAACCTGTCATACCCTATATATCCGTTTACAGTATGCTAAGATGCGTACCACTTACCTATGTCTTTGAAAAGACAAGAGAATTGATAACCTTGCCCGGACTGCCCATTGAATTTGATTTCAGCTTGCTTTCAACTATTGAAAAACATTTTAAAGAACTTGATGAGAAAGCTTGTGTTTCCAAATCCAGGCTGATCAATGTTATTGGCCCTGATACATTTTCGTTTATTGAAGGTTTATTTGATGATGCGGGTAATGGAAAGATAACACCATCAATTTTTGGTATGATGCTGTTTAGCGATATTGAAAAGGCTTCAAAATCAAAAGTTTTCCTTTCAATAACAGCAGATAAAAATTACAGTCGTCTAAATAAAAAAGATCAGAATTCTTTTGATTTACTTTTAGAACGCGTCAAAAATCCATTTTGGAGATCATCAAAGTTATACAAATTTGAGGGAACAGATTTGAATGTCTGGAAACCTGGTAATACAGCGCATCGGATCGCCGGATGGGTAGAAAATGAGCAAATTTACATTGCTGCATTATATGAATCTCATGATTTTTACGAACGTGACCTGAACGGGCGCAAACGCAACCAATACGATATCAAAACCTTTGTTGAGTGGCGACAGTCAATAACTTAAATGTCCTTAACAAAAAAAACAGTTTGGCCCATACCACTGGAAGCGTATCCAAGTTTATCATTTGGATGTTTTTTTTCTTTTTTTCATTTGCATAACGGCTTTGCTCAGTTCTCTGGTCATTGTTGTACTACGAAACTTAAAACAGTCTCCCTCACGAATCAAAATGGATTTATTGTTCTTTTTCTGAAAATGTTCACGCTCGCTTACCACCGCTTACCACAGGGTATATGCCCGACACTGTAAAAGGTTTCCCCTTTCCCCTTTTTATAAATTCATTGAATTTATTTTATGTTCGGGCCTATCCAAATACAAAAAGATACGCCCGAACATTTTGTTATGAATGTCATTAATTATGCGACATTAAGCTTTATCTTTCTTATGTATCAACTAAGAAGAATATTTTTGAGTTTATCAACCAGATCTGTAAACATCTCTTTCATGGGTTCAAACATGACACTCGCCGCACCAATTACTCCCACAGCAACGACACCAGTAAGAAAGGAATACTCAATTGTTTCAGCACCTGTTTCCTCTTTTAATTTATCAGCCCATTCTGACATTTTGTTATGCACATGGACACCCGAAGTAAAAAAAATGGAATCTTTTTTTTTGGATTTTTTCATATTTGCCTCCTATAATTTAAAGTTATAAAAAAAGCCTTATTGCTTTTTACGACCTATCAATTTAGACACGATCATATTCTTTACGTTATCAATTAACAATTAAGAAAGAAGAATATTTTTGAGTTTATCAACCAGATCTGTAAACATCTCTTTCATGGGTTCAAAAATGACTGATGCAGCAGCAATGACTCCCACAGCAATGACACCCGTAAGAAAAGAGTACTCAATTGTTTCAGCACCTGTTTCCTCTTTTAATTTATCAGCCCATTCTGACATTTTGTTATGCACATGGACACCGGTATTAAAATAAATGGATTTCATATTGACCTCCTATCATTAAAGGTTATTAATGGATAAAAGCCTTGAGGCTTTTATGTTATCTATAAATACAAACAACATTCATTTGATAAATTGTGCAAAAAAGTTGAAAATATTTCTTTTTCGATAAGAATTATTGATGATATTTGAGGGTGGTAAATGTTGAATCAGATAATATTAATTGAAAATTTGAAAATTTTATTTAAGAAACAAGAAAATAAAAGGGAGAAGATAATTCATGAAAAAAAGATATTATAATTACATCAAAACCTTTGTTGAGTGGCGGCAGTCAATAACTTAAATGTCCTTAACAAAAAAATCCGTTTGGCCCATACCTCGGGGGGTACCGTAGCCAACGCCTGAAAAAAATGAAAATCGCATCAGGACATTCATGATTTGGCTAATAATTTCTGGTGTTTTATGCATGGTTTGATACTCACAACTTCCCACAAAACTAATTTGTTGGCCTTTAGGACCGAAATTTAAAGAAAGCGTATTAAGGGAATAGCCTGAAACCATAACAAAAAAATCAATGGCCTGGGAGAATTGTTCCTCATCAGGAATGCGACACTGTTCAGGCGCAAAATTATTCCAACGGGATAACAGTCGTGGAAAAATAAAGTCAGGCGTTGGAAAAACAACATTTTTATTAAAAGAATGAAAGCATGTGCCACTGATAAAATTTAGCCCAAATGTTGAAGGCGGGCGTTTATCGATCCAATGCAGTAATTCCTCATATGTTGTAGAACTGGCGCGATCATCTTTATACATATCTGAATGAACAATTTCAAAAGGAAGCGAATCCAATTTGATCATTTGTATGTTATTTCTCATTTGAATAACGGCTTCGCTCAGTTCTCTGGTCATTGTTGTAATACGAAGCTTAAAACAGTCTCCCGCGCGAATCAAAATGGATTTATTGTTCTTTTTCTGAAAATGATCGCGTTCGCTTGCCACAGGGTATATGCCTGACACTGTAAATGGTTTCCCTCTGTCTGAATGATGTATTTTATCTACCAGTTGCGGTGAAATTTCTTGAAGCATGGAAAAAAAACATGCATGTGTATGTCTGCCGTGTGTTGCTCGAAGTTCTCCTGTTTGGGTTGATTTTATATGGAAAATTGTAGCCGTTAAATCAGGTGGGTTCGAATGATCGTAAATCGTCATGATACTCCTTCGAAATTTTTTTACATTTTTCTTTTTCGATAAAACCTTTCAGTTTTTCTCTTACTCTTCGTTTGTTTGAGTTCCAAGTATGAATATTAATACAGTAAATATCTTGTGCTGCTTTTAACATTTTTTTTGAATGTTTTTTATCTAAGAGAAAATCCTTAACCATTATATAGTTATAATTTTTAATTTCCGGGTATAACTTAAATGTTTCTTGTAGCTTTTTGGAAAGTTCCAGGTATAACTGTAATTTTTCCTTTAGTTTTTTGCTTAGCAATGGGCTGTCTGAAAATTTTTCCAGAATCTTACGCCAGACATCTGCGTTTTTTTTTCGAGAAATGGTTTCATTACAATCGTTTCCGTAATTGACCTCATCATCATATAATACTACAGTTTTATTTTTTTTATTTTTTGCATCAACTTTATTTTTACACCTCTTAAATATAAATCCTTTAAGTACATTTATAAATTTTTCTATATTGTCAAAAGCACCTTTTTTACCTAATATTTTCGGGTTTTTCGGAATATATCTAAACATATAATCTATGTATTCATCGTGTACCATTGATTCATATTCATTTGTATCAAGTGCAGAGGAATACATTGCTTTTAGGCGTTTAAAAAGATAGCTTGTAATATCCAAATATAACTGTGTACAATCTTGTACGCTTTTTAAAGCTTCTCTATCATCTGCAATCATCTTATTCACATCATCTATTGTGAACCCGTATTGTTTGGTTGGACGTCCCATTATTCTTTCCTTTATTTGATGATATCTAAGAATTGCAAATCTGCCATGATGACAATATCTGCAATGATTCAAGATGGGTTAAATGTCAATCGAACCATAAAAAATGCGAATTTAATATTCTTTCATGAATTGATTCACATTTTTTTCACGTTTTCGGTTGTAATCACGAATACTGTTCATGGTTTTGCCAGGAGGAACATGAACCACTGGAGAAATGAGCCAGATTTGTTCCTGATGTTCTATCCTGTTTTTTCGAGAACTATTTTTCTTTAATGATTTCATTTTTCATTTTCCCCTCACCTTGATGCACACCCTAATACACTAAACATGACTAATGGAATAAATCGTGCAAAATATTTCAATTATTTTTCATGAATGACCTTTAAAAAGGCATTCTCAGGATCTTTGGAAAGAATTTCTTGATACATGGGGGTAATGTCTGTTTCCGGTTGAATTTGTTTAATCAGTTGAATTTTTTCCAGCAATGTATTGATGGTTTCATGTGCTGGTAGTTTTAAATCACGCCACACACGATTCGCCCTGTCATAATATTCTTGTGCTTTTGCCTGATCTTTATGTTTAGTGGCAATCTTTGCAATCATAAAAAGTACATAAAAATTGCGCTTTTGTATGGACAATATTTTCTTGAAGGATGCATCCATTTCTTTCAATTTGTCCATATTTTCCAAACACTGAGACAGTTCCATCCAGGCATGAATATTATCTTTCCATGTGGAAAGTAATGCCTTAATTTTTTCCAAGGCAGATTCAGGCTGTCCCATATGACGATCCATCGCTGACATGGCGACAATGACTTTGGGATTGCCAGGCGAGAATTGTAAGGCCTTATGTAAATAGTCCATCCCTTTAGATAAGTACGAATGGATATCTTGATCAGTCTGAGTTTCTTTGATGAACAATCCCCATTTCCGCATCAATATCCCATACTCTAATAAAGCAGGAATATTTTCAGGGTCTGCTTCAAGAGCCAACTGTAAGTAATGATGCGCTTTTTCCCAGTGTCCCCGCACACGAGCCATATTTCCCAAAGATTGAAGCGCATAGACATGATGATTTTCTAAAACAACCATTTTTTTCCAGATGTTTTCAGCCATTTCCCATTGTCCCTGAAAAAATGCCAGGCGACCTCTTAAATGGCTGACATGTAAATTATGTGAATCCAGCTTATGTGCCAGACTCAAATCTTTTTCAACCAGATCAAAATGTCCCAGTTCCAGGTTCATATCAGCACGTGCCACAAGTGTAGGAATATTTTCTGGATCAATCATTAAGGCTTTTGTAAAACATGTATTTGCATCGTTTTCTGCTTTGGGATCTTTGCTTTGGGCGATAAAATTCCCCTGGGATTGCCATAAGTATACATTATCCTGACAGATTTGCGTTGTTTCCGCATAAATACGCCTGGCCATTTTTAGTTTTTCAGGATTTTTTCGACTCCATTCAGACAGAAGATGCGCATGATATTGATGTAAATATACATTATTGGGACTATCAGACAGGGCCTTTTGAATAATTTCATATCCCTGCTCAAATAAGCCCTGTTGGGTCAGACATTGACTCCATACCAATTGTTCAATATCATTTCCACATCGAATGAGATGATAGAAATCTGTCCATTTATTGAGTATCCATTTTCGTATTTCAGTTATATTGAATGTTTCCGGAGACAGGGCATATCTCATTTTACTATCAGCCAGCCAGCTTTGAATCAGATTTAAAGCAAGATAACGTTCTTCCTGAATCTGATGATCAATGGTATCGAATATTGGAAAATAACTGCTTAAGTGGATACTATTCGTGGCCGCAAGATTCAAAAGATATTGTGATGCATAATCTTCAGAAGCATTTGAAATTAAAAGGCCATTTGGTTTTTCTCGTTCAACCCAAAAAAGGATTTCATCTTGATGGGCACTTTCTATGATTGGAGAAAGTATATCCGGATCCTGGCCCACCAATCGGGATAAAAATTCAAAAGGCAGTGGTACTCCCCAGGCATCACACATACATACCAGACGATGAATTTTATTGAGCAGTTTGTTATCATCAATATCTTCCAATATTGTGGTTAATACATTCATTAGCTCTCTTTCAAAGGAGGCATCATATTTCTCAAATGATGAAATCATCTTATTTGGAATTTTCAATGCTGATTTTTGCCATAAGTCAACCTTACCACTCAAAATTGCAATGCTTCCGGGTTTGATCCAGCTTTCAAGCATCATGGACAAGTTTTGATAACGTGGTGCATGATGAATTTGCCAGACAGTGAATTCAGATGATGGCTGCATGAGATATGGAAAACCCAAAAAATAATCGCGTGTAACGCGATAATCATTTTTGTAAAGCTGTCCGGAAAGAAGGTTTAAAAACATCAATAAGGAACGTTCCGCATTTTTAACAAATGGAATAACCAGGGCACCGCCTTTTTGACTAAGGGATTGTACATCTTCAATAACAGTTTCTGTTAGCTCGAGAATAGCTCCTACATTGTAAAGATCAGGTCCCCAAACCGGACGGTCATTGATGTAAATTAATTCATGATCATTCACATCATATTGGTCATAATTTTTTATATCATCTATTTCACTTGCTTGTGGATTCATATATATTGCTCCCTTCTTTCGGTTTTTGACAAATGCTCACAATACCAGTGCAAACACCACTTGTAAACATGGTGCTTGCTTATACCAATCAGTATTGTTTTTTTAAGATAAACAGTCTTGAAATCCTTATTCGTTCAAAAATTGTAAAACATTTTTTTCAATCCTGCGATTATATCTTTTTTTGATCGGTACATGTCTGTTAAATACTTTATCTAAGTTTTTGGTTGATCGCTTCTTTCTTTTCAAATACCTCAATTGTAATTTTATATTTGGAAATTGATACATATTCATAATTTGCCTCCTTTTTTTTTGCTTTTTGTAGAGTAAAACAAAATATATGTAAAAAATTGTGCAAAAAAAATTAAGGCGATTGTATCAAAACCTTAAAAAGCAGATCGAACCATCTCCACCAATTCATATTGGGTCAGGCGGGTTCCGGATTTTGGTGAAGCAATAATCCTTCCATGAGAGGGGCCGCCCCATCCATTTTCTTGATATAGCAAATCGGGTAATAATTCAGAAACCTTGATACAGTCACTTGAAATCGTCGTATATCGGCGGTTATCTGTACATGCCAGACCAGCAGCTATGGAAATCATACATCCGGTCTGTCTTAGCAAGGCATGAATACCAGGAATCGGCGCAAATAAATATCCAATTTTTTTTCCTGTGCCTGTTTTATAGAAATTGATTTCTTTGATGTATTCATTGACTCGGTTTAGTTGTTTTCTCTTTGCAATCTTGAATTCAGACCATTCGGGTAGATTGGGAGCATGTTTCCAGGGATCAAGTCGAAGCTGAAAGGCTCTATGAAATATTTCAATGCCATTAAGAAACTGTTCAGTTAAATTATGATTAAAAACAATTCGCATACCGGAATATATGCCAGACAGAAAGATATCTTTTGCATGAGATTTGTTTACGCCAATGGATCTTTTCGTGTCACCATCGATAAACTGAACATATTCGACCATTCGATGAATCCAAGGATCTGAAATATTTTTCCATCTGTATGCCTGCATGCAGGCACAAGATAATCTCTTCCCTGAATTATGATGATCAAAATTTTTACGTTCAATACGACCGCTTCCACCACATTCAATACAATAGATATTAGGATTTTCAAGCATTTGCTGCTTAATTTCCGGTGTCATAACAACAAGTGAGTCAGATGATTTATGAAAACCGAGAATCCATGCACTAAATACAGTATCCATATCTGGTTTTTGAAAAACAAATGTTTGTTGCATAAGGCACCTTCAGTCAGTTAATATTAAGAATTTTCATTTCACCATATCCCACAGCCGTTTTGCTGCCAATGCCAGCCTCTGTCAGTGCTTTTGACAGCCAATTTGCGGCTGTTTGAATTAAGTCATTATTACCTTTGCTTCTGGTATGTATGATAAAACGAAAATCAATCCCAGGTGAAACAGTGAGAAAATTATTGGGAATCGGACTCAAATAATCGGCAGGTGGTTGCTTTTTATCATAATAGGGTTGAAAATGAACATTGATAATATCGTTGGAAAACAATGGTTCACTTAAGCTTTTCGCCGATGGTTTATTTAAGTTTTTCGCCGTAGGAAAAGCATCATAAAAACAAATGTCACCTTCTGCATCTTTAGAGCCAAAAATTTGAATATAGTCCATACTCTCATTGCAATCTCCCTGTATATCAAATTCGACCCAAGAGCGGCAAATGCCTTTGACTGAAGTTGCCGGGATATAAGGAAGATTATACAACTTATGCAGGCTTAAACCTGTTTCAAGGGGAGAAGGTGTACCAAAACCTATGGAAAGTTTTGAGACTGTTTGCGCAATAATTTCAACAACCTGATCTTTGCCATATTTTGCTCGTAAGCTGTTCAAAAGCATTTTTTGGCGTTCTACACCATAATGTGCATTTCTGCAATTTTGGGCAAGATCATTGGCTTCTTTTTCAATCATTTTCCATAGCTGAGGTTTGTTGTCAATTTTCCAAATGGTATTTCCATCCTCTTTTTCATGCCTGGAATACGGAATAAATCTGTTGAATAATAGAGATAGATTGCTAATTTCACTATTGACGTTTTCAGACAGTTCAAGGAGACCTTCTGGTAAAGGATATGTATTATTTGTTTGAGGACGATGCCCATTATTTTGTTTTTTGTTATCTGTCTGCTGAAAAGGCGTGTCTTTTTGTCTCTCGCGTGGATGACTAATTTTAGTTGTTTTAGCTTTGTGATCAGATAATTTATCAGGAAAGCGGACTAATGAACCCAGATCTGAAAAGGATTTGATAGCTTTATTATTATTTTTCGTCTTCTTTTTTCCCATGCTGCTCTCCTTGTTTTAGTTTACCAGAAGCAAAATTCCGTAATTTATCCAGTAAAGCCAAAGACTCAATTGTTGCTCTCAAATATATTTTGCTACTGTTTGTCATAATACATGTCAGCAAATAGTCTTTTTCCGTTTGATGCCCGCTTTTTTGTTGCTGCGGATAAGGGGGGGAATAATGTGAGATTGAATCAAAATGATCCTTTTCCGTCAGCCATGATTGTAAATTTTCAAACAAAACAGCTTCAGGATTCATTTGATCAAAATTTGTTTTGGAATAGATAAAAGCAAGTGCCTGTCCAAGTCCGTTATTATTGATCATGGCTGGAAATTTTTTGACCAGGCTGACATAATTTTTAAAATTTTTATCACTCAATTGTTGTTGAGCATTTGAAACAAAGTCCCAGGCGCCTCTGGCACGAATTTGATCCAGTGATTGATGTATTGATTGATTCTGTTTTTTCATCATAATATTCTCCTGTTGCTAAATATTGTCAATCATCCGTACCCGAACAATCCCCCTGCCTATTGTTTCATCGCCGCCCATTTGAAGGATATTGGTATCACTATTAAACACCATTTCTTTTAAAAATTTCATACTTTCACCTGATGAAAAAAGTTTTCGCTCTTCATCCTTCTTCAGGGTAATGTCTTTGGAAAAAGCCATACAATACATGATACTATCACAGGGTAATAACTCTTGTGACCATAGTGCACCTTCCTCCACCACGCCATTTTCCCCTATTCGAATACGGGTCACGACTTCAGTCGACAATGTCACAAAATCCTTATAGCTATTGTCGCTGACAATCGCCATCTGTTTTTCGAAATTGTCTTGTATGAATTTATAGGCCCCATTAGTTGGAATGGCATTCTTTTTCACCCAGGCTGAAATCTGACTGGCAACCTCTGAACCATTATCTTGTTTTTTAAATGAAAAATCTTCCAATATAACGGCTTGTTTATCTGTTACAAGTCGACTGGACTCTGATACAAGAATGGCATCATCATGAACCTCAACAGATGGCAATGGTGTAAAATTGGCCATTTCCAGTCTGCGCGACAGCCGATTTAATACCATCGGGCAGGTAATCCATGCAAAATTACCGAAAAAAGACCGGATGGGAAAAAATAGCAATTGGGCATCAGTAAACCCCAGAGCACCACCAAATTCACTGGCAGTCGTCTTTTTAGGTGAAGGTCCGAAAACATATTCAATTTTTTCTTGATGAGCGGAAAAGTGTTCGGCCCAATCCCTAAACGCCCCTTTAACACCGCTTCCTTGAACTATTGGATGGCCAGTATGTTTTTCACGCTGAATAGGCAGGTCTATATGTGATACACTTGAACCTGCACCTGCGTGAAACGGCGTTTCCAAATAAAAAAAGAGCATACTTGATTGTTTATACATATAAGCGATTCCTTTCGTGCCATACCCCCACAGCCGTTGTGCCAAATCCGGCTGACCGAAAGTAAGCCAACTGAAAATGGGGAGTATTGGATTTATTTTGGATAATACTTTTTTGATGAATATTTTCAATGAATTGTATTGCTGTCGCTTCAGTAAAAGGTTCTCGTGCTTGAAAAAAATATACACTTCCTGCGGGTACAGCGCGAAGCAATGGTTTGGGCAAATTTTTCATGAGGTCCCATCCACTGATACTGGCATATTTTCCAACAGCTGCTGCGATCAGTTTTGTATGAAAGCCTGTCAGGGGCTCCCATTCATATGTATGGGGATCAATACAATCGGGAAGCCATCCCTGTTCAAATATTGCCGGAGAGATCAGGTAAAGTTTAAATGTACGTTTGTCAACCAGAGATTTTACCATTTGTTGCTTAATATTATTGTCCTGTTCCTCTGACAGCGGTGCCGGAAGTTTCTCATCTGAGACCTTTTCAAAATACGCCGCTCGGGACTCTCCACCCAAAGCGAGAAAGCCTTTATCGGGAAGCAAGGATGATTCATTCCCCAGTGTACTGGTTATTTTGAACCAAAAAGAAGCTGTTTCAACAAGTCGATGAAACAATACATTGTATATTAGCCCATGTTCGGCAGTGCCATCTGATGACATTTTTATGCCAATACGAGGTTCAATTTTCGATACAATATCAGAAATAACGAAATACTCGGTGCTATCACCTGTTAAATAATTTCCAAGATGATTCCCTGACAAGAATCCAGACTCACAGGCTTCTGTTTTAGAATCGTTAGCCATTAATATTTTATCAAGGTTTGGTTTCGATACTGTCACCGGCCAGCATGATGTTCCTGGAGTCAGGAATGAAAGGAATCCCGTTTCTGATGTCGTGGGCTGCATCAAATCTCTGGGAAGCGGTAAACAGATGGACTCATTAAGTGAAAGATATGGGCCATTGAATGAAAGAGGTCCCAAATCATCTGGCGTACCCAATTGATTGATTATCTGGCATGATAATTTATTTTGAAAATTATGATCATATTGCCAATAGTCCGGTTGATCATCAGGACAGATATCCATCAAGTGTGTAATGGCTCTGGAACGGAGTGCGCCAATAAAAGGTATTGCCGTTGGTGGAAATATTCCTTCAGCCCTGAAACTTTCACCTGCACCAAATGGCTTTGACGTTCTGAATATAATCACATCCATTGGTTTGATTTTTATCCACATGATTATTCTCCTCTTGATGACATGAAACGTAATATCATCAATAATTGACAGGTTATTTCCCAGGCATCCATGTCCTTTTTAAGCTTTTCAGTTTTATTATCTTTCTGTTGTTCCGAAGACGCATACAACAGGATATCCAATTCTGATTCAGCATCAGTTGATGTTTCCAAATACTTATTAATCTGGTCAAACAATTCAAGAACCTGCTGTTGGTTTGGCTGAATATTCTCATCTTTATCTGTATGCTGTGTGACCAGGCGTAATAATTCTGATTTTCGTGCTTCATGAATGAAGTCTGGTACAATTGAATTAGCCCCCTTTGCCCATTGCTGTTCAGCCATGCGATAGGGTAGACGACTGGAAAGTTTGCCTTTAAAAAACAACTGAAGAATATTAGATAAGTAATGAAGTATCTCACAGGGTATATCAGATAATGCATACTTAAAACCCGTTTCAGTATATTCACCAGAACGTCTCATCAACCGAATCGCAAAAGCATCGCGCCCAATTTTTTCTTTTGCAATTTTTTTTAGCACTTCCTGCGCCTGATCCAGCGCATGATATAGGGGGTATGAATGATGTAAAATAATTACCCCCATACTGGCAGACATACCTTGATGCTCCTCATCACCTTTTAACTTTCCCCCCATTAATCTCAACAAGCGATCGCCATCAGCCAGAAAACCATTTGTTTTGCCTTGAAAATAAATGTACAATTTTTCCATGATTTCAAATAAATGTTCAACAGGAACAAATGCCAAGACATCGTCCCCACCCGCATAAATTAATTTTCCAGGGTGTTGCTTTTCAACAATATCGCGAACAACATACAAAGCATAATTTTTCAAGCTGTCACTGAGTCCCAGTTGGAGTGCAGGGCCTAGTGGCCGAGAATAATCTTCAGGCGCAATATCGTAAACCAAACTGTCTTTTCTGACATCCGGATGAAAAAGCCAGTCATATAGTGGCGCACGTCTTCCGGTCAACCATTCTCCCATTTTATCACCATCCATTGCAATAATGGCATAATAAGCTGATGGAAGAAGAATCTTTTGCTTTTTTGCCAAACGATTCATGGCAGTTAACGCATCCCTGCATCGTGAAATGTCGCCTGGACGCTTTATTTCATACATTGCTTCAAGGGTTTGTTGATCATATGTTGCATTAAAAAGCCAATCACCATCTATTTTTAAAAAAGTTTTTGCCAGTTGATCCTGTTTTGTCAGTTCCCAATAATACTCTACTGATGCAGCCGGATAAGGCAGGCTATTTGTTTGAATAAAGTCATGAACCAGTGATACATAATTATTAAGTATCTTTGACCATTCTTCAGGGTATTTTTGATAGTTCCTGATAATATCTGCGCGAAAACGTGCAGAAGAAATACCAGCAGTTGATGGAAATAGGTGACGATCCAGGGCAGATATTTTTTTTTCAAAATATGCATCCATTGCCAATCGTCGCGTCAGGCATGATGAACATAAACGTTCGCCTTTGCGTATTCGACCTTTCAATTTTAGAAAACGTGTTTTTGAAGCCTGCCCAAAAGCCTGCCAAAAAGAAAGTAACCACCGGTAACTGTTTTTTTCATCTTCAGGATGAAATTGAACCTTTGGATCCTTTATCAAATTCGTTACTTGAGATACTCCTGTCAGGTCAGAATAATGGGGATGCACGGTAGACCACTTGCCACATAAAGTGCATCGATGGTCAGGTTCAGGGCGATTGGAAAAATCCCTCAGATTTTTACGAGCTGTCAGACTTTCAGCTGCAAAACCGGATAACAAATGATACCCCATACCGACATTGGTTTGATATTTTGCTCCAATTTTTGATATAAAGCATCCAAAGGCATCTATCGTTTTCGTATCTTGTTTCTGCTTTGCAGATTGTTTCGCAGCCTCAATTATGGCATTCAGATCATTTCTCCAGGGACAAACAGACCAGAATATTCCGGCATCATCGATAAAACCATCTTGTTGTCTTTCCCAGGTGGATTTCCAAGACGAAATATCAACGTTCCATGCTTCAAGAATAGTAGATTCAATTGATGTTCTGACCGTTTCCGATATCGTTTTCCAGGCTTTTCTCACTGCCTGATCGGCTTTTTCAGCCAGACTAACGGCAATATCTCCGGGAACAATTGCTGTAAAAATATTGGGAATATTTCCAATTTCAAGGGCTGCTTGAAAGGTGGGGCTGTTAATATCAATATCGGTAAACCCTTTTTCAGTATGCAACCACAAATCCATCATCGGTTGATACCGCAACGAAGGAAATATTAATGCCTCAGGTCCACAGGATTCAACAATAACCTGTACAGCCTGCCAGGACAAATAGGATAACATAAAGCTGCCCATCCAGGCATCCTGAGTGCGACGTGCAGTTGTTACGAGTTCTTGTGCAGAAGCAATGGTAAAAATCAGCAAATTCGGTTCTGGATAAGCACCGGCAATTGCAGATGAAATGGCTGAATGTTCCCAAATCGTATGTGATGGTATGCATGGGTCAGCCGGAAGAAGATGCCAATTTTTTCCAATATGGCAGGGATCATTTTCTGCCAGTTTTTCTGGTAAAAATCGCCATAGCGCTAAAAATAGATTGTCACTGGCACCCGGTAAATCTCTAATGTGATCTATTGTATCCAGTAAATGTTGATGTAAATTTTCAAAGCGTATATCCGAAGGCAGTTCAATCTTCATTTCTTGAGCAGATAACAGGTGGGTAATACAAGGATATTTATAAAAACATTTCCTGTCTAAATCTGCAACAAATGGAGGAATATCAAGTCCAGCAGCAATAGATGAAATCTGATCAACCAGCCCCATATCGATGTTATTCTCAGATTGATTTAAGAGTCGAAGGATAACATCTTCCTTTATCGTATCAGCTTCTTTTGGAAACAGTGAATAATAAGGTAATTTATTGAAAAAGGTCGCTATTTTCAAAGGCCTTTTCATGTAATTTCCTCCCCTCCTGTTTTTAATAAATGATCCAAATATTTTTCAACACCTGAGTAAAAATTGGAGCAATCCAATGGACTCAACTGAATACCTGTGTAATCTCGCGGCCCCCTATAAAATCTATCATATTTTTTAACTATAGTTACTTTCTTTTTATCTTTAAGAAATGGAGCCGGCAAAAATAAAAAAGCACCACCGGCCATTCCATTTGTAAACCCTTGAACATGAATAAACAGGGGACTACTTCGTCGTCCTGGTTGGCCTCCATCTTTATTATACACATCACATTTATTCGGAACATATTTACCATCCAAACTTGAAAAAAAATAATTATGCGGTAAACCAAATGCCGAACGTTCGGGTAATCTATATGGTTCTTTGTTATACTTTAAATAGTTATAAATAAGATCATGATCTTCTGGATACTGTCGCCCCTGTCTATAAGAACGAAAATTTTGAAAGTTTTCACCGATTTTATTGAGTATAACCATAGAAGATGCCTGATCAGGCAGAATGATCAGTCGCATATCTTTACTAAATGCTGTATGCGACGTCTGGTCATTATTGGGGCAAAATCTTTTCAAAAACTTTTCAATTGTCTGGATCCATTCTGTTCGATTTTTAAAGCTAAAGGTTGGAAAATCATCCAGTATACGATCACTATCGTGAATATCACATATCCGAAGAGATCCAAAACCACGACGCGTTCTGGCGCCTAACCCTCCGAACATAAAAAGACACCATAAACTACTCAAAATTCGATGTTGCGCTTCAGTGTTTAATTTGGAACTGAACATTAGTTCCAAATCAAACATTGATGCCACATCAAAAAAAGCTTTTGTCGTCACATTTTTTTTTTGCTCCCTATCCCAGGCAATAATTCCATATCCCAGATATGAAAGTTTAGCATTATGAAATCTGGAATCACCTGTTGGTATAGTTCTTGGGTTAATGTCGCGCGTCCGAATTCTCAATGGGGATTTCAATTCAGTTGACCCAAACAGGCTTGATTCTTCGGACAACAGATGAGGGTATAATGCACGAAACCAATATCGAAGACTACCTTTTATTCCTGATGCTCGAAATTCACAGGCAGTTGATACTGCACCGGACATGAATAATGGAGTAACCGCCTGTAATGTTAATGTTATTTTTGACATACGTTCCTCTTTATCGTTTGTTTAAAGAATAGTTTTTATATTTATGTATTTATGCCATATTTATTTGAATAATTGTGCAATTATCGATAATAGCATATGTCAATTATCGATAATAGCATATGAATAATTTTGTATAAAATGAAAAATAATTTTCTGAAAAAAAAATAAATTATTAAATACAACATACTAATTGTCAAGAAACACAGTCAGTATGTACTGACAGCCTGGTTAATATCTGTTCATAAAATACTGATTTCAAATGTTTGCTCTATGCCTTTATTTCACTCAATTTTTGATGCGCTTTTTTATAATAAATGTGGTTTTCCACTGGCATAACGCGATTGATAATGTCTAACAGTATTTTTTGGGTCTTTTTTAAACGATTGATTCCTTCGTAAATAATGGCATCGCCATAAAGCCGCTTGGCAACAGGTTCCTGGGTGCGAATCAGTTCATCAACACGCATCTTAACATCTTCATAATCCGGATATAATGTAAAGGCCTTGTAAAAATATTTTAATGCAAGGCCCTTATTTTTGGGATAATGTTTTTTTCCCTTTACATAGAATATTTTTGTTTCCTTTATTAACTTGATTTGTAGTTTAGGAATAAGTGAAACCGCCTGCTGAGTTTCATGACAAGAAATGTTCAGAGCAACAATTGATTCTAAGTCTTTCAACGCCTGATAAAAATCATTGTTCCTTTTTTTTTGCATTGCAGATTGAAAACGGTTACGGATATCGGCTAATTGTTGTTCATGCATTTCCCTGGATCTTTGACGTTGATTTATTTCTTCATTTTTTTTCTGTATATGTTCGATGCGAAGAGAAAAAAGTGCATTGTCAGGTGCTATATTCTGTCCTTCTGTTAATAAATCGATGGCCTGCTGGAAATTGTTTTGATTTTCAAGCTCATATGATTGCTGAATCATTGCATTGATACGGTTTTCTAACGCAATTTGATTTTCTTTACGAATGGTATTAATTTGTTGCTGACATTGCGCCATTCGAAGAAGTGATTCACTATTTTTGGGACAATGGCGAAGAATATCCTGATAACATGCCTTTGCTTTATTAAATTGCGACGATTGAAATAGATTATGACAGGTTTCCAAACGAATCTTTAATTCTTTACTTTCAGCGATCGCAGATGGAATTTCAATTCCGGATTTTGGTTTACCTGGAAAAAGTGCATAAAAAAGAAGGAAAACGACAATACAAATACTGATGTATAAACGATGATTACCATGTTTTTCAAAAAAACGTGATGGCGTTTTTAGAGGTATTTCTTCATTTGAATCATCATGGTCAATTGATTCCAGCTTGATCCGCAGTTGTGTTCTGCCTACTGTGATAATATCTTGTGATTTCAGGAGACATTTTTTTTGATCAACCGCCATATCATTGACAAAGGATATATTTTGGGCTTGGATGGGAATATAGAAATATTGATGTCCAATTTTTTGGATAAGCGCATGCTTTAAAGATATACCCGGGTCTTTTAATGCGGTTTCTGAATCCTGATTTCTGCCAATGGTGATAGATTCATAAAAAGAAAAACAACGTCCATTTTCAGGACCGTTGATAATTTCCAATTGATTGGGTTTATTGATGCCATAAATTTGAGAAAATGCTTTATCATCTTTTGGAATAAAAAGTGTTTCATTGCCATTCATATTTTCCTCCGGATTGTTCATCTATATTTTGAATCAATGCTTGCTTACATAGTGATGGCTGATCTTGATCAAAGAGTCGACAAAGATCCTTAACAATTGAGAATTCAATAGTGGCTTGATCAAATCGCATCATTTTTTTATGTAATAAGCCAGCTTTCATATGTTGATTGATTTCTTCATCAAGCAACACAAAACTTTTGTTAAGCCATTGCTGCGCCTCTTTATGCCCGGGACATCGATGGACAGTTTCTTTAAAAAGAGGGAGTGCTGTTTCTAATTGTTTGTATCCATAATAAATTTTTCCTTTTAAAAATAATTCATCAACGTCTTTACATTCTTGTTGACTATTTTGGGTATCTTGAATGGATAATTGATTATTCGTCTGTTGGTTGCTGAATTGGCTGTTAGTAAATTCTTGGGTTGATAGAAAAGTTTTTGATAGTTGTTCTGGCGTAGATTGCGTACTTGTCGTTAAATTTGTATCAATCATATCGGTTGAGTCGTATGCCGGATCATTATGTGATCGCGCTTGAAACTGTTCTGGAGTCTGTTTAGAATCAGCTGATACGATAATCAGGGCAAGGATAAACAATATAAAAAGTCCACCAATAATAGTTTTCAGGCGTTTATGTGCAAGGAATAAATCGATTTTCAGGCGTATAGGAGAAAGAGGATCGTTTTGTTGAGGAGATCGGTTTTTGATCAAAAAAGATGTTTGACCGGTTTGAAACTGATCCCCTGGTTTTAATTCAATGGTATCAATCTGCCCTCCTTTGACATAGGTGCCATTGGTTTTACTCAGATTTTTTAAAAAAAATTGATGCTTCAAAACTTTTAAAACAGCGTGTTTACGCGATGTATACTGATCTGTGGAATCCACAATAATATCGCATGTGGTATCTTTCCCAATAAGATATTCATAATCTTCAATGAGTGGTATCAGACTGCCTTTTTGAGGACCTTTCGCAATGAATAAAATACATGGCGATACTTTGTGATAAACAGTCATATCTTGATTCATGGCAGATCTCCGTCAATATCGGTTATTTTTTAATAAATGATTGAAAGCGCAAGCAAGATCATTTATTTCCACAAGATTATGGTGTATTGTAATGTTTTCTTGATGTTGCTTAATTGCAATCCTAACAGACTCATCCAGTTCTTGAAAGGGTCTTAATAATGAAATAACAACAAATTTTCCAATTTTCGTGCAAAAAATAATATAAACCAATAAGCATAAAAATATCGGACCCATAGATTTAGTAATAATAATGGTTGACATGGATGAAATATTTCGTTCTAAAATGACAGCTCCGAGACAGCGAGAAAATTTTTTCATTGGATATATGATTCTGATCATGTCTTTGTCATATGATTCAGAAAAACTCTGCCCATGTTGCATTGTACGATATAAGGTTGATGCAATTGCCGTATGATCGATATTGCCATGACTGGCAAGTATTTTTCCTTTATGGTTCACAATCGAACATGATACGACTCCGGGTTCCTGAATAACTGGAAAGCATTTGACATGATGAAGTTGATTTGTTTCTATAAAAAATTGATTCATTATGCCTAAATATTGCGCCATAAACAAAGTGTTTTTATATGCATATTGAAGCGCCTGTTTTTTTTCATACTGAGAAAAAATACAGACGACTGTTAAAGAAGTAATTATTACGACGATAGAGAGTAAAGCAGACAAAACATATTCAGGGTAATTTGCAGTCATTCTTCTTAACTCATTAAGATAAACATGGCATCTGGTTTTCATCATTTTCGGACATCTCCTTAAAATAATATGGATTGTTCACTGGTCAAAAATTTTATAAGAAGAGGACAGATGAGAATCATCAGTATTAAAGGAAAGATACATACCATTAAGGGTCTGAATAGTTTTTGTGAGGCTTTTGCCCCTTCTTTTTCAGCATTTAAAAAACGATCATGTCGCATTCTTGCCGCCTGTGTTTTTAAGACTTCAGCAACGCTTGCTCCTTTACCAGCCTGAATCATAATTGAGACAAAAGCATCTAATTCAGCTAAATCAACACGATCAGCTACATTTTGTAGTGCCTCATACCATGGCATACCATAATTGATATCTTTTTTCATTAACTGAAGCTCCAAAGCAAATGGATCATTTTCAAAAATACGACAGACTTCTTCAAGACCCGCATATAAATCAAGGCCTGCTTCCATGGTCAATGAAAGCGTGTCGATGATATCCGGCATGCTTGCTTGAATATCTTCTTGCCTTCGTTTTTTTTTGCTTTGTAGCCATAATAGTGGAAAGTAAGCACCTGATGCAGCAGCAAGTAAAATTATCAAATTATTATCGACCATTCGTACGGCAAGCAGTAAAAACATTATGGATAAAAACACTTGAAATGCCATAAACTCAGCACAAGTAAATTCGTTAGCGCAAGCAGCATAAATAGCCTTTTGCTTAATGATTTGTTGATATTTTTTTGAAGGAATCCGTTCAAAAATCGGCACCAAAAACTTAAACGCTGGTTTAAAAAATAAAAGAAGTTGAGCACCTTCATCAAGCTTACGATTCTTTTCTTTCTGGTGAGATAAATCATCTTCAAATCGAAACTGTTGTTTCTTTTCATTTAAATGCATAAACACCAGATAAACAAATGTTGCGGTAGCAATAAAGAGCAAAAATAATGGAAAAATCATGCTATTCATAAATACTCCTTAGGTTACCCGATAAAGTTCTTCCATGGTTGTAATTCCTTGGCGAACATTCTCCAGGGCAGATTGTCTTAATGTTATTAAACCATTTTGAATGGCTGTTTCTCTAATTTGTGAAGCAGAAGCATGGTTCAAAATAAGAGGGACAAGATTATCAGATAGCAACATAATTTCAAAAATACCGACCCGTCCCTGATATCCTGTACCAAAACATTGATCACACCCAATTCCTTTATACGTTTGAATTTCTTCGGTATTATCAATTGCGTTGATTTTTTTATCAGGAGTTTTGCAATTCAAACAAATTTTTCGCATCAATCGTTGCGCAACGATCACAGGGTTGACAGAAATAATCAGATAAGGCGGTATACCCATTTGAATAAGACGACTCAACGAGGATGGTGCATCATTGGTATGCAGTGTACTTAAGACAAGATGCCCTGTCATTGAGGCTTTAAGTGCGATATCAGCGGTTTCTAAGTCTCTTATTTCTCCCACCATGATAATATCGGGATCTTGTCTCAAAAAGGTTTTTAATGCTGCTGCATAAGTTAAATCTCCCATACATTCCACCTGATTAATACCTTTTAGACGATATTCAACCGGATCTTCTGCTGTTAAAATGTTGATATGAGGTTGATGAACCTGATTCAGGGAGGCATATAAGGTTGTTGTTTTTCCTGATCCTGTTGGACCGGTGACCAGAATTAGGCCATGTGATCGATGGAGAGCCTTTTCCAATAGTTGATAATGATTGGATGTCATCCCCAAATCATTTAATTGAACCAGCACCTTTGACATGTCCAAAAGTCTTAACACAAGTTTTTCTCCATAAATAACAGGAAGAGCAGAAACACGGATTTCAATGTCGCGACCGTGGATTAAGCCATAAGATATACTACCATCCTGAGATATTTTCGTTTCATTAATATCCATGCCTGATATTAGCTTTAAACGTGGTATTATCGCATGTTTTAAAATTTTGGGTAACCTTAATACGTCACGCATCATACCATTTTCACGAAATCTTATGAGGAAATCCTTTTCATGGGGTTCAAAATGTAAATCACTGGTACTCATCGTGATGTGCGTATTAAAAATATGCTGCAATAGCTGTATTACCCGGGGATCATTAATCATGTCCATTAAGTCGGATTGATTGATTAAATGTTGACTGACAGCTCCTGTTGCATCCTCAATGAATTTTTCGGTATTCATATGCACAGGATTTTCTTCTGGAAAATGCATATCAATCGCTGATCGAATGGCCATCCCATTACAGCAGTACACCTGAATTGTTGACCCGGATATACTTTCAAAGACTTTGATAGTTGATCTTTCATCAGGAATGGACATGATCAGGTGAAGTTTATTCTTTTCAAATTTAATAGGGAATACCCCATATTTCAATAACAACTGTCTGTTAAACAATATATTTATCTTATGAATGAATCGGGTCGTAAAATTAATTTTTGTCGGGTTCAGACTTTCAATTTTGGTAATATCCTGTAGCACTTGATTGGCTGTATCTGGAGTTATCTTATTTTGTTCAATTAAGTCATCTGTCAGCAATCCAGTTTCAGTATCAGTCATAGAATGAAGGCAAATTCCCCTGGTTTTACATGCCTGTCTGATTTTTGTATTCAGATCTTGGATATGTGCTCGCATAAATGCTCTCCTTATAATGATTTCTTTTTAAATGACCTACCAGGGGATTTTAAATTTCTCTGTAGGCTTAATTTCCATTTGATTGAATGTTGGCGTTTTTTGATATTCCGGAGAATCCATCATTTCTATATCGAGTATTTCCAAATCGTTGATTTCAGATCCTGGCGTCAGAGATTTTCCAGGCAATAACTTTATGGGATTTGGTTTTATTTTAAGCACTGTTCCATTGGCAAGATTCTCAGGAGATTGTTTTTGTATTAATTGAATACCATTTGATTCTTCTATGATGGAAGGCATATTCTCTGGTTTCGTATTTTGTGTTATCGTATTGGAATCATTTGATGAAACTTTATTTTCTTCATACAGTCTCCAGTGATATTGAACGAATTCATCTTCCAGATATTCATTTACAGCGCTATATCGAAAATCTTTAACTCCATCTAAAAATTGATTTAGCATGGGAAAACGGATACGATAACGCCAGTAATTCTCATCACCAAACTCAGAAAGCAGCTTATCTGCACCTTTTCTCAAGCGTTGTCTTTCTTCTCTTAAAGATAGAATGAGTTGTTCAATTTCAGCGCGCGTAGCACCTTCTTTTGCTTTTTCGATAATCAATTGATCCTGCCTGTTATTCAGATAATACATGTGATTCAATAGAGAGAAACCTTGCATGGTATAAGTATAGTAGTTTTGACTGAAAGCTTCCGGAAATTCAGATATATCAACCAAAAATTTTGTTTTTGCTCCAGCTCCCAATCCCAATGCAGCAGCCAGCTTGGCCGAAATGCCAATTTTTGATAATGACACATTTGCATCAAATTCACCGGAGCCTCCAGCGCCTGCTAAACCTTCAAGCTCTCCTTCTAACATTAATTTAATTCCCATCCATTTCGCAGCTAAATTTTCTTTAGCACTTACTTTTCCCCCAATAAATCCTTCCACTTTACCACCCACTTTTATACCTTCTTTACCAACCCTCAAATTACCTTTAAGTGCGGTTTCAGTAAGTGCCTGAACTGAAGTAGTGGTTGTTGATTTTACTTCTGGAAGACCATCTTTACCGCCAAAAACAATTTCATATTCTCTCCCCTGGCGCGCCAGCACAAATTCCATTTTTCCATCAAACTCACTTCCAAGAGTTCCATTTTTATAATCAACAAGCCATTTGGCATTGCCATTGTAACCTAAAAATTGTCTTTGTTGGATAAGTTTTGAATTTTCTGTAAAAAAAATTGTTTCTTTTCCATCATTTTTATCAAACCCATATAATCCCCCTTTTGGTTCCCATATTGGTTTTTTACTGCCAGCTATTACAAATGAATTTTCTATTCCTTTGTTTTCAAAAAAAGATGTTGATAATTCATTTTTCTTAGGGGACTTTTCAAGTTCAGATAAATCAATCCGCCACTTGTTAAACGAGATCTGGTACTCATAACCATCCTTTTTTTGAATGCGTTTTAATAGTCCATCATCTGTTACCAGAACTTCCATATCATCAGCCAATGCGTGACTTGAAAAACAGATTGAAAAGACAAACCATAATAAAATGAAATATTGTTTTGTTTTCATAAGCGAGCCCTCCTTTTAATTGCTGGTTGTTATTGTGATTTCAACTGTTGTTTTGATTGCATGGCAGCCAGATACAATGGCGTATTTTTTTGTTCAGTTGACATAATTTCCTGATATAGCGCACTTGCATTTTGAATATGATCCATCAGAGCATATGTTTGAGCGAGATTAAGTTTAATCATATTTAATCCATTGGCTGCATTTATGGCTGGAATAAAACAACGAACGGCTTCAGAAAATTGATGTTTTCGTTTGTAGATAAGACCGAGGTTATTCAGGGAAAGATAATCCTGTGGATTGTAAGTAATTGCCTTCTGGTACATTTGAATGGCAGTCTCTGGGTCATTCATGGATTCATGGCATAAAGCCATATGGTAATATGATGTATTCAAGTGAATGTGCTTTTTGATACAATATTGAAAATAGTTGATCGCTTCCTGGTATTGTTTTTGTCTCCGTTTGCAAAATCCCATATAAAGATAGGCATCAACCATCTGGGGATTTTGAGAAATGGTCTCTTGAAAGTATTGAATGGCATCTTGAATTTGTTTATTCTTATAAAACGCAATTCCAAGGCCAAGTTTTGCTGAGACAGTTGTTGGGGCCTTTGCTAATGTTGAGCGGAATGCTGAGATAGCTTTATCAAATTGACCTGACAAAAGATAAGTATATGCAAGGTCAACCCGTGCATCCAGTTCATCTGGATTTTCTGTAATAGCAGATTGATAATATTGTATTGCCTGGGGATATTTATCCTGAGTTCTATAGATACGCGCTATCATATATAGTGCTTTAGAACGTTTTTCTGACTTCAGGGCTTTTTGCGCATAGTTCATGGCTTCTGGATAATTATGACAAATGTACATCACTTCTGACATGTTCAAAGCGGCATCAGGGTCAGCAGGATCTATCGTTAATGCCTTTTTGAAACAAGACATCGCCTTTTCTGTATTACCTTCGACTAATTGACATAACCCAATGTTATTGATAACCTTGGCGTTTTCAGGTTTCAATGCCATTGCTTTGTTTAAATATTTCATGGCATTGGTTGTGTCGTTTAACGTAAGAAAAGCGGCGCCAACATTAAGGTTTAAATCAAAATCTTTTGGATTTTTATCCGCCATGATTTGATAACTTAAAATTGTTGACTCTACAGTTACTGATTTTCTACCTGCATAACCTGTTGAAACAATAAACAATATTACTAAAATAGATAACAGTGATAAAAGGGCATGTTTTTTCATAAAATCCTCCTTATGGTTTATGAATGGTTTATAAAAAAATAATCTTCTATATTAATAAACAGGTTTGAAAAAAGAATTCGTGCATTTAATATCAATCACCCCAAAAAATTTCTCTTGGGATATGAATTCCCATTTCATTGAAACGTTCAAGACATTTGGGTTGATAATTGGAAGCGATAAAATCACCTGTTGTCCGGGTATGAGTGTTTTGAATGGGTTTATAACAAAAAATATCGGAAACACTGACAATGCCATCTATAAACCCTGTAATTTCGGATACTTGACTTATTTTTCGTGAGCCATCACAATAGCGTTTAATATGAATTACAATATCAATTACTTTGGCAATTTGTTCCTTAATCGCTTGTTGAGGAACCTGATTGGCTTCTAAAATGAGATTGGCCAGTTTATTGATGGCTTCAGAGGTACTGTTGGCGTGAATGGTTGTCAATGAACCTTCGTGCCCTGAATTCATTGCTTGAAGCATATCATGTGATTCTGCACCACGACATTCTCCTACAATAATTCGATCGGGTCGCATACGAAGAGTATTTTTGACAAGATCTTTGATAGAAACTTCCCCTTTGCCTTGCATATTTTGATTTCTACTTTGAAGGGATGTGGTATTGGGCTGTTGAATAAACAACTCTGCAACATCTTCAACGGTAATAATACGTTCTGCCTCCGGGATAAGACCTGATAGAATATTCAATAAAGTTGTCTTCCCTGTACCGGTGCCACCGGCAACCAGTATATTCAACTTTGCCCGTATGGCAGCCTGTAAAAATTCGGCTATCTGTAGATTCATGGCATTTTTTTGTATTAAGTCTTCTATTGAAAGGCGTTTTTTTGGTGCCTTACGAATGCTTATACATGCACCATTGATCGCAAGTGGCGGAATAATCGCATGAAGACGGGACCCGTCTTCTAATCGGGCATCGACCATTGGTGTATTTAAATCTATTTTTCTTCCTGCTCGAGAAACAATCTTTACGATGATATTCATCAGATGATCTTCAGAATGAAATTTTTTATCACTTGGAAACAGCTTGCCGTTCTTTTCCACAAATATTTTATTATAACAATTTACCATTATATCAGTTACTTCATCATCATAAAGCAAATCCTGAATAGGGCCCATTCCCATAGCTTCTTGAATGACCGCTTGAATCATTGCCTCACGAAAATTTCTTTGAATTTGAGGCATTTGATTGTCAATGATTTTAGCGATCATTCCTGCCAGAAGTTCTTTTAAATTTTCTCTTTTTTCTGGTGTTGTGTCAGCATCTGGTCTGATTTCTTTGTAATCTGCTGATTGCAGCAGTAGCTCATGGATTTGAATTTTGGAATGCTCTGGATCGAAGCCCGAATTCATGGATGTTAAATGTAAGTTCTGGTACTCTATTTGACCGTATGAAATACTTTCACAAATGTATTGGGTTAATCGATCAAATGCCTTGGTTATGGGATCTTTCATGAATGTCACCGGATATGGCCCCTGAGACATTTTGTTTGATACATTTTTATCATAGGGTATTTGAGAACAAATATTTTTACCTTTCCTGCTAAACTCATGAAGAATATAATTAATATCAACGTGTTGATTTTCCCCTATTTTATTGGCAACCGGAAACATCATTTCTTTTGGCCAACTCATCTTTTGAAAATAAGACATATCTTTGAACACCATCTCAGCGGAAACAGGTTCCAGTGTAAATGGCAGCACCAGCATTGAAGACATGTCTATAATTTTATCAAAAATCGATTTCTCATTAATACCCAGGTCAATAACAATATATTGGAAATGTTGCGCCATGATCATTAAAAATTGTTCCATTGTTTCAGCAGTGATCTTTTCTAATGATGATCGATCATCAGAAAGACCGATCACAGATATACCTGATGAATGCTTAGTTAATTGATCAATCCAGTTTGACGGGTTATTGACTTCAGAGATTATCTGATGAAAACTGTTGCAGGAAGTTATTTGCATCAAGATTGATACATGATTGAAAAATGGAAAATTACAGTCAATTAATAACACGTTTTTTGTACTCGTATGATACAAATCAACAGCAAGATTCGAAGCGACAAAGGTTTTGCCCACGCCTCCTTTTGAACTATATATACTGATAATTTTTCCAGACATTAGATTCTCCTTACATCTTTATTCATTTTCGATCTGCAAGACATGGCTGTTATGGAAAAAATAATTAAAATGCCCATCATATTCTGAACCCTGCAATTTTAAGACATTTTTGATGAACCATAAGTCAATGTCTTGCTCAAAATTTCTCCAGAATTTCTTTTCAGCAGGGATGCCTTTGATCCGATCCTGTTCTATGCCATCTTCGTAAAGAACCAGGGTTGGAAGCATTTCCAGTTTGTAGTTCGATGGATCTTTATCAATTTTCCAGGGGAATTTATAAAATTTGGTTTTTCCATAATATTTATCCGCAAAAAAATGAAATTGCCGCTCCATATACTGGGACTGCCAGTAGCTGACATTATAGAAAAGAACTACAGCAAATCCAGAAGAATAAGTAATTTTCATTTTAAATGTTTCGTCATCTAAAAATTGGAATTTTTCAGGAATTTTTTCATATCTGACACACGATACCAGCATGAATATGATAAGTATTATTATACTATTAGAAAGTATTTGTTTCATGATTATCCTTTCGTAAAAAAGAGTTGATACCGGGTTAATGGGTTACCCAGTTCTCAAACTGAGAAAGTAAGTCGACAGACATATCCACAAAGAAACCCAATATAGAGAGTATGATTAATGCACCAATAATGATTGTCGCTGAGTATTCAACCAGGGTTGATCCATCTTCCCTCCACAGATATTGTTTACTTCTTTTTATCATTGATATTTCTCCTTTTTTTTAGAAATTCTTTTTTCATAAACGCTGCCATTTGAAATCGGTCAAACGATGGCAGTTGTTGTTGACGTTCCAGAAGATCAATGAAAAAATGATTCATGCTTTGGTATCGCTTTGAAAGATCATTTGAAAGGCATTTTGAAATTACGGGATAAAGCTCTTCAGGAATACACTTTGAATGAATATTTGTTCCATGATTGATCATTTGCCTGGCATGTAAGATACTTTTGTATGAATGGACCGGTTGACCGGTCAGCATTTCAATCATAATTAAGCCCAGTGAGTAGATATCTGTTCTTGTATCAAGTTCTTCCATCATTAGTTGTTCAGGTGCCATGTAGTTCAACGTTCCAGAGAAATACTCTGATGAATTACAGTCTGATAATGCGCGTGCAACACCGAAATCAGTAATTTTAATCCCACCCATCAGAGAAACCAGAATATTTTGCGGCTTAATATCCAGATGCAGGATGTTTTTTTGATGTGCATATTTCAATGCATCAGCAACTCGAAGTAAAATATAAATTGCCATATTTGCAGGTATTCCATTAGTAAAGCAATTTAATATATATTTAAGGTGAAGCCCCTGGACATATTCCATAATAATTGAACGGTGATCAAAATCATAAATCTGAACGATATTGTCATGATTTAATGATGCTGCCAGTTGTGCTTCACGCTCAAGTTGATTGATAAATTCATTGCTTTTTGCAAAGCGTGGTTTGAGAGCTTTTAAAGCGACCCAACGATAAGATGCAGGAGGTATCGAATATTTTGCAAGATAGATTTCAGAAATTCCACCTTCGTCAATTTTATGAACTTTCTGATATCGAACATGCTTGTGAGGCAGTTTCTGATTAAACATCAGATAAACTTTGTGCCATGGCGCATGAATATAGTCATGGCGTTTATTCATAACATCATCTCCTACTTTGAAATTATTATTTAGATGATTCTTGACCTGTTTATAAACTTAAACAGCAATGAATGGGATTTTCGTGCAAAAAAAATAAAAACGATTATTGAATATACCCACGAAGCGCAACAATACGTTTCTGATGTTTTCTGAGCCATTTATTTTTGGAATTATTTTGGATGAAATACGAACAGGCTTTAAATAAAATATATAAATGGATAACGATACCAACTAAAATAAAAAACCTCATCAGATCCCATGGATCAATTACCTGGTGTTGCATTAATTCAGGAAAATCTATGAATTGATGACATAATACTCCAAATAGAGAACAAAGAATTAACATGAATGCATTCATGGCATAAATACTCCTTTTTTTGAGGCTTAAATGTTTTTGATATGAACCCCATTCATATCAATATGAATCCACAATGCTGGTTGTGAATGATTGATAGATACATTTGAAAGAATTCGACGTAAATCTTTTCCATACTGAATATCAGTTTTTGTTATTAAGTGTTTGGATAGACTCAAGTAGATAAATCGTGGAACAATATCCAAAGCACAAATTTTTGAGATTTTTGCTTTTAATTGATCCTGTTTTAAACTTAATTGTACCCCGTATACCAGGTTGTTCAGCAAAATCAGAAAATCAATTTTATAATTATGATCCAACTCAATGCTTGTTTTCACTTGCGCACCTGCCAGTTTTAACGAATTGACAACAAATCGCTCTGTATTTTTACCCAGGGGTAATCTTCGCTGGTTTTTATGCATTAAAAGTCTCCTTTTTTGTGGATTTTAATAAATGGGTGCTAATTTTCTTGCCTGAAGACCACTCCTTGAAATGATAGGATAAAAAGTCACTTCTTGAAGTCTTTCAATATGATTGAAACAGCACCATTGTTTTTTAAAGTAAATATCTCTATGACTTCTTTTAATAAAACCTTCCTTACGTTTATGATTATAACGTGCAATAATACCCCGTTTTCGAAATTGTTGATGAACCGTTAATGTAAACTGACCATTTGTGATAATATCGTATTCCTTTTGATGTGACAGATCGGCATGCTTTTTCCAATTTCTGGATTGATTGACTTTTGCGGATGAAGCGGAAAAAGTTGGAACGGCTTCTACATTAATATCTCCCAATAAGATCCATATCATATCGTTTATGTAGTATGAATCCAATGGACAATAACAGGAAATTAAAGATTTCTTTGTAACAGGATTTCTCAGGAGTAAACCCGTTGAAGATACACTGTCATCGATCTGATTGATTGCGTTGAGGAGCATTTCACTTTTAGGTTTCAAACCGTATGCATGAGCAAATGTACCCAAATTTGCCATAATGGCTTCTTTGTTAATTTTCATAAAAATGAATCCTTTATCTGATTATACATTGAATGATTGATAATGTTTAATTTGATTAAAATCAGGTTGATTCGCAGATATTTTTTTCTCAATGTTAATTGCTTCTATGTCATCATCTTTAAAAGCAATTTCATACTTAACTGTCATTCCTCGTTTCGGTTTAAACGAATTTAAATTTTTAAAATCGAAATATATATCGCGCTTGCCATTGTTTATAAATCCGTACTTATGATAAAGATAAGTAATTGTCCCATTACCCATCTCGCGAATTCTGGCACAACGGGCACAGACATATTGACGATTACCCAATGGACTTGTTCCAAAATGAATCATTGTTGGAAAAATTTCTGTGGATTGATGAAATTGACATTTTATTGACATATTTGCCCTCCATAATCTGAACGGAGACGCTCGAATCGTCTCCGTAATCGTTCAGCCAACATTAATTCATATTAGCCCATGGTGTTGAATCAATAGTTTTCTCATGATATAAAAGCGTCTCATCAACATTTTTCGTGGTGTTTTCCTTCTCCAATATGATATTGCAGTGTTTTGCAGTTGACATTGACTGTGAAAACAACATTGATCTGGAAACATCAAAATTATCTCGAGCAGTCAAAGCTCCTATGTATTTTTTGTGGCTTGCTAACCATTCTTGCATGATTTCATACAATACAGTCTTCAAGTTTTCTTTTGCTGAATAAGCTTTATCCATTGCTTCCATAATCTGGTTATTATCCTTATACTCTTTGGCTTCCTGTATCAGATTCAATGGATAATTAGCCTTATCGGAATTCTTCATGTTTTCAGATTGATAATTGAGTTGATCTACTATTGAAGAACACTCCTGAAGCATTTCTTCGCAATACTGAACCAAAATTTCCTTTGATTGATGATATACTTCAAAAGATGTCTCTACTTCCTTTGATAGATCGTCGACAGTTTTCATTTCATCAAGCTGAATCTTTGATAGTTCCCGCCTGGATAGGTCATTAACAAGTTTTTGATAAGACTCAAATTTTTCTGTAAATTTGTTTTCCACATTCGGAAAATCTGTATATGCCTGTTGCGCATTACCAAAATTTTTTTCTTCAATAAGAAATGTATTGTTTTCCATTTTTTTTCTCCTTATGTTTTGTGGTTGACAGCGTCTATATATACGACAACATTTTATTTTGTTTTTTTTGTGCAAATATTTATTGCCTCTCAAAAATTGAAAATATTTTTTTTCGATGATAATAGATAAACGGCTGATATTGCTGCGTACCATCAAGATGTTTTGCAATGGATTTTGCTTGATATTCAATAATATCTTCAATTTTTCGTTGTTTTGTTGCAAACTTGGTTGTTTCATCTAGCTGTTCAAGTATTGCTTGAATAAGAATTCGTTTTGTTGAATCTGAAAGTAAACCTTCTTCAGTGAGCTCAAGATGATTCTTGCTATCTAAAATCGTAAAAACAGTTTGATCTACAACAGGTGATCGAAATTCTTCCATAAGGTCATAAACAAGTGAAGCTCTCCCTCTTTGTAAAGAATGAAGAAAACTGATTTCTGCATTCAAACCAGCCAGCATTATGGCCAATCGCACCCTACTTTCTAAAATGGCATATCCATAATTGAGCATTGAATTTACCAGATCACTGGCATGTTGCTTAATGCGACCCGGAAATTTGTAAGACGTTTCATATCTTTCTTTAATTACATGCCAGTATATTTTTGATGCCCTTGCTTCAATGCTGAACAAGCTGCTTTGCTGAATAATTTTCTTTTTTGTTTTTATTTCTGATAAAATAGTCTTCATTTGCTTAATATTCGATGAATTGGCAGATAGTTTTTTGGACAATGAAGCAATCAAATTGATTTGATTGCTAATTTTTCCAAAAATAAACTGCCTGGCAATCTCTACAGTGCCACGTTGATTTTGGAGCGCTTGAAGCTGCATAAGACCAATATCCCCTGCACAAGAACAGGGGACCGTAAATAATGCCGAGCCTTTACCTGTTGGTGAAATGAAAAATATTGGGATATTATTTGAAGCACAGTATTCAATTACATCTGATGACATGGCAATGCCACGACCTGAAATAATGATATCCTTTAAATATAGTGATGGATATTCCATTATTTTTTTTCGTTCATGTCGAACAACGATTTGTCTGGCAGTTTTTCCAAGAAAACTACCTGCTTTGTTCACGACAAGCCTTGAAGGCATTGTTCTGAGCGATTTTTTTGACATATTAACACCCTTTATTGTATATTGCATAACTACATTATATTATTATTAAAAATTTTAGTGCATATGTAAATTTTCAATATTCCCATTTTTGAAAATTTGAAAATAATTTTTATAATATATAAACAAAGCATTTGATAAAATTTGTGCAAAAAATAATTCAGAAAAAAAAATTTGTTTAACCATTAGAAATTCAATAGAATTTTATCCATGATGTTTTGTTGGTTCATTTTTATGTTTTGGCAACCTATTGATATTTTAGTATTTATAATATTTCACCTCTAAATATTGATATTAATTTTAAAATTTTTTGATATTTTGGGGAAAAATATTGACAAGTCTTTAATTATCAATTAATTATGTCTAAATTAATATTAATTAATAAGAGGGTGGAAAATTAAAATCTTGAATTTTTTTTATGGTTTATCTTTTTGAATTTCTGTAAGGAATGGAAACCTAATCTCACAATACACCCCACTAAAATCGCTTTGTTGTTTATCTTTTTGAATTTCTGTAAGGAATGGAAACAAAAATTTTAAAACAAGAAAGGGGAAGCGAATGGAGGTTTATCTTTTTGAATTTCTGTAAGGAATGGAAACTTGTACCCGAAAGTTCTTACCCTGATCTCCACAGCAGTTTATCTTTTTGAATTTCTGTAAGGAATGGAAACTTGTATTTAAGAACTGATCGAGAATGTCTTCAGAGTTTATCTTTTTGAATTTCTGTAAGGAATGGAAACTCTACATAAACCAGGAGCTTGTCTCTTGAAGACCTGTTTATCTTTTTGAATTTCTGTAAGGAATGGAAACAAATATCGCATAGAACCTCCTTTCAATAACCATGAAGTTTATCTTTTTGAATTTCTGTAAGGAATGGAAACCTATAAATAAGCGATCAGTGATCTCTTGATTACTTGTTTATCTTTTTGAATTTCTGTAAGGAATGGAAACGGATTCAAATGGCATCCATCGCCATTCATTATGCCTCGTTTATCTTTTTGAATTTCTGTAAGGAATGGAA
>Ga0272440_1000273_pt1 | contig 43543 bp, 24 predicted proteins | sample SSMMMBAug17_FD_192440 | JGI IMG/M metagenome (GOLD analysis project Ga0272440, IMG submission 192440) | Marine sediment archaeal communities from Little Sippewissett salt marsh, Falmouth, MA, United States - SSM-MMB-Aug17 | ecosystem: Environmental > Aquatic > Marine > Wetlands > Sediment ...
AAAAGCAACATCAGTACCCCGATTACCTTGTTCACTTTCAATGTTCATGGTTAATACCTTATCATTCAAAATTAGAATAACGATTTAATTAGATTCATATCATAATTAGAATTCATTGGCAATATTCGTTTGAGTATAAATATTTTAGTCATTCAAAAAAAGAATGAACAATCTCGGTAAAAGCAAGAACAGATGTAAGGCTAAAGCCGGGCAGGCCCCATAGCCGTCAGGTTAAGAGCAAACAGTTCAATTTCAACGGCTCAAGTTCCCCTCCCCAAAAAAAACAAGTCTCTTCAAGCGATAATGCTAAATTTTGAATACGTTTATACATGAATATTTAAACCTCCATTTTAAATATTCATGATATTATAAGATAGTGGTTTTAATTTGCAAGAATAAATGGATAATAATCGAGAATATCCAAAACTGGTTCCCACGCTTCAGCGTGGGATTCAGTAATTCCTGGCTTATTTGGTCTGTTTGGCAATCCTTTAAAATGAGATTCTTTTCCAAATCGTAGAGACAAGGCAAACCTTGTCGCTACGAATTCATTTCCAATAATTATTTTTATTGTTCCATTGTATTCCAGCCCGCCATGGGTTCATTGTCACCAGGAGGTCCAGGAGGAGGCCCGCCATGCGGCCTGCGATGTCCACGATGTCCATGAGGCCCATGACCACGCCTGCCACGTTCCATTCTTCTGAACTGACTTTTCAATTGCATAAAGCGCTCATTGCCTAGTAATTTGCGGACTTCGATAACAAATTTGAATTTATTTTTCCACATCTTTTTTCCAGTGTCTTGAATAGATTCAAATTGTTTCATGGCCGCTTCTTCGTCAAAAGGCTCTTTTTCCATCATTGCTTCCATGTCCAACTTTTTGGTTTCCATTTCACTTTTTATTTGTGCCCTAGATTTTCGTTTTTCCAGAAACAATTGATCTAAAAAGGCTTTTTCGTCATCGGTAATCTTTAATTTTTTTACCGCATGAGGCATATGCCACCATTTTCCGGGGGGTAAAAGTCCATGTCCCATTTTGGCAAATCCTGATGTTGACAAAATGAGTACGCACATACTAACCAATACAATAATTCTTTTCATAATAATCTCCTTTTTTTGGGGGCAAAACACCCCAGGTTTTTGATTTAAGAGAATAGGATCTTAATTGCTATACTTTTCGACCCATTCCCTTTTCTATGAATCATCAATTTCTAAAGTTGAAATCGGAAAGACATAATCATAGAAAGGATTGGACATTACTTCGAATTCGTCAGCCACAATATATTGGAAGGTAAATGGCAAAATCGAATATTTGTCATTTTGTTGGTTGACATCCATCATTTCTTCGATAAAATTTGAGGCCTGTTCCATGGCAACCTGATCTGTTGATTTATCTTGAGTTGGCCATAATCCGAATACGCCGCCAATACAAATCATGATCATACATGCATACGCAAGGGCATTTTTTACACGAAAAAAAACGCGTGGCACTGTTTTTTGGGTTGAAACAGGACGTAAATTTCGAGTGGTTACAGGTAAACATTTGCGTGACAGTTGTTTTATTTCATTTAGCTCCTGCTGAAAAGAGGCTTGTTTTTCCTGACAAATCTGGCATTTGTTGAAATGCTGACTGTCATTTTCTTCAAGTCTGGAAGGATCAATCAGTGTCCATAAAATTGTATCATCAACTAAATGCTTTGTTTCTTGTACTGACATATTCACCCCTTTGCTACGTTTAGAAAATCACGAAATTTTCTATGTTTCTTAAACTTTTGTAATGCACGATATAAATGTGTTTTAACTGTATTTTCATTTTTACTCAAAATTTGAGCAATTTCCTTAACCTCAAGATCATCAATAAAACGCATCAAAAAAATTTCTCGTTCCCATTTTGATAAATCTTTGGAGAAGGCTTTTAAAAGTATTGTGAACTCTTTCTTATAAATTTCTGTTTCAGGAGAATGATCATCATGTGTTTCGCAACTTTCCGATTCTAAATCCTTTGTTGTGCCCATGAAAAACAGAATGCGCTTTTTTCTGAAAAAATCGGTCACCCGATTGCTTGCCAGTCGATACAACCAGGCTTTGAATAGTGTATGATCTTTGACTGTATTTATTCGTTTAATCACTTGAATAAATATATCCTGCGTCAAATCTTCAGCATCAGCCTGATTATGAATGCGATAATAAACAAATCGAAAAATATCATTTTGATAATGATCTATTAATTGGTTTAACGCATAGCGATTTCCAGACTGTGCCTCTCTGACCCATCCTGATATTTGATTCATATTTTCTTTCCTGTTTCAATCAATGTTGGCCTGTTTTATTGGATAAGACGAAAAAGGGATGGAATGAGTTTACAAAAAAGTTTTGGGGGTTCAAAATATTATTTTTGTTGCATTGTAGGGGCACCCCCTGTGTCAACAAAATCTTGTTGACAATTCTAAACTTCAACATATAATACGTCCATGTCAAAAACATTCATACTTACTGAGAAGCCATCTGTAGCAAATGATTTTGCTCGTGCTTTAAATGTCAGAGGCCGATATGATGGCTACTTTCAAAACAATTCATATATTATTACGTGGGCCATAGGTCATCTTGTTGAGCTAAAAAAACCCGAGGATTACAATTCAAAATGGAAATCCTGGCAATTGAATACCCTTCCCATTATGCCGGAATCCTTTGAATACAACCCTATTGATCGTACTTCTCAACAATTACAGATTATTCAAAAATTGCTGAATACCAATCCTGAAAAGATCATTATTGCCACTGATGCTGGACGAGAGGGTGAGGTTATTGCGCGTACCATTTTGATGAAATGTAATTCATTGGAGAACAAATCATTATTTCGATTCTGGACCAGTCAGGCATTAACAGATGCAGTCATTCGAGATGCGTTTGATCATTGTAAGCCAGCAAAAGATTATGATCGATTGTGGAAAGCGGGTCAATCTCGACAAATTGCAGACTGGCTTGTTGGCATGAATGGATCTCGGGCGGCAACATTAAAAATGAATGATCTCTTCAGTGTGGGCCGCGTTCAAACTGCGGTTTTAGCGCTTCTGGTGGATCGTCGTCGAGAACGTGAAAATTTTAAACCCGAACCCTATTGGATCCTAAAAGCCTTGTTTTCAAACCAAAAAGGTTCCTGGAAAGGCACCTGGTTTTGTAAACGTAAAACCCGACTTCCTTCTGAAGAAAAAGCACTGGAAATTCAAAAGAAAATTACTGATCAGGATGGCATCGTTCAATCGGTAAAACAACAAAAGAAATCTGAGCCGCCGCCGCTATTGTATGCATTGACTGATCTACAAAGGGATGCCAATAACAAATATGGTTTTTCTGCACAAAAGACTCTTCAATTGGCACAGGATTTATATGAAAAGTTTAAGTGTCTGTCTTATCCAAGAACTGATTCAAATGTACTGGGCTCAAAAAATGCAGATCTGGTTCAAGGGACTGTTTCTAAATTATCATCGGTTTATCAGGATATGTTTGCGGGTGTTCAATCCCGGCGGATGAAAAGTACGTATAAGCGTGTATTTAATGATTCAAAATTGACTGATCATCATGCGTTGATGCCGCTGTCACCTTTGCCATCGGGTGCATCATCAGATCATCAGAAAATTTATATGCTTGTGTTGAAACGATTTGCACAGGCATTTCATCCAGATTGCCAGTTTGAACAAACAGAAATAATCACCCTTGTTTGTGAGGAAACATTCCGCACAAAAGGGAAGGTTATTTTGGTGCCTGGATGGCGCATTTTAGAGCCCCAATCCACCAAAACAAAAAAGAGCAAACCCGAAGATGAAGATGAAGAGCAAGAACACCTTCCCCCGCTTCAAAAAAATGACCCGGCACATGTTGAAGAGATCAATTGTTTAAAAAAACAAACAACGCCGCCACCTGAATATACTGAAGCCACATTACTGCGCGATATGACCAATCCAGGGCGATATGTATCGGATGACACATTAAAAAAGATTTATCGCGGAGACATTGGCTTAGGCACACAATCAACAAGAGCGCAGACCATTGAAACATTGCTGGCACGTAAATATATTGCACGAAAGAAACGTCAGGTTCTGGCAACTGACAAAGGATGCCTCCTCATTGAAACCTTACGTCAATTTGATACAACAAAAAAACTGACATCTCCTGAAGAAACCGCCCGATGGGAAATGCAGCTTGACAGTATCGCACAGGGTAATGGTTCTGATGAGGAATTCTTAACAAATATTAAAACATTTGTCGTTCAGTCTGTTGAAGAATTCAAATCCAAAACCATTCAAATAGATCGCAGCAAGTTAGGCGCCTGTCCTGAATGCGGCGGCAAGATCATTAAGGGAAGAAAAGATTATGGATGTGCCAATTGGCGTCAATCTGATGGCGCTTGCAAGGTTGTCATTCCATCAAAATTTCATGGTCGATTTATTTCTCCCTTTATGCTTGGAAATCTGCTTAAAGATCATAAAATAGGCCCATATCATCTACCTGATCACGATCCGCCCTATGGAAATATCCTTCTTGAAAACAATGATGGCTGCTGGGGATTGTCTGTAACAAAATCCAAAAAACCAAAAAATGAATCGAAAAAGGTTGTGGCACAATGCCCTGTTTGCGGCGGTAATATTGTTGAAACACCAAAAGCGTATGGGTGTGCCAATTGGAAAGATGCGGATGGAGGATGTAAATTTGTTGTCTGGAAAACAATTGCGAAACGTGAAATTTCTGTAAAGGAAGCCGCTCAACTCATTGAAACTGGTGCAAGCGATTTACTTGATGGTTTTATTTCAAAAGCGGGCAAAACATTTCGGGCACAATTGACACTTCAAAGCAGCAATGGAAACGATATTTTAAAAACAGGTTTTGTATTCCCCAATTGAAAATTATGAATCACCATTCATTTTTTATGCTATATTTAAAAAATAATTCTTGAACAATGAATGTTTTAATTGTAAAGTGCTTGCACTAAATATTAAATTGTGTTTTAATTCGCAAATAAATTGAAGGAACATTCAAAAATGGGATAAGCTTCCGCTTATCAGCATTATAATTAATCAATACGTATATACGTACAGGAGGTAATCAATGACAAGACGGATCGAAAAAGCGGCCGTGATCGGCTCGGGTGTCATGGGCGGGGGTATTGCAGCTCTTTGCGCTGGCGCTGGTGTCAAAACAGTATTACTGGATATTGTGCCGTTTGATTTGAAAGATGAAGAAAAAGATAACCCAAAAGCAAGAAATCGCATTGTTCAGGCAGGGCTTGATACGCAGCTTAAAATCAAACCACCCGCCTTTTTTAACAAGAAAGCAGATATGAACTTGCTTGAAATTGGAAATCTGGATGATGACTTAGACCAACTTAAAGACTGTGATTTGATCATCGAAGTAGTCGTTGAAAATTTAAAAATCAAGAAAAGTCTGTTTGAAAAAGTTGAATCGGTCCGCAAACCGGGTTCGATTATTGCATCCAACACATCAGGTTTGCCACTGGCATCAATGGCTGAGGGAAGAAGTCAGGATTTTAAAGAAAATTTTATTATCATGCATTTTTTCAATCCTCCCAGATATTTGAAATTGCTCGAACTTGTTGCCGGGCCAGATACAAAACAGGATGTTTGTGATTTTATTGAAAATTGGGGAGAAAAAATTCTGGGCAAAGGCATTGTCTGGGCAAAAGATACCCCAAATTTTATTGGAAACCGCATTGGCGTTGGTCTCATTGGTGAGGCATTAAAACTGTTGAATGTTGAAGATATTACCATTCCCGAATTTGATGCAACATTCGGCCCTGCATTTGGTATGCCCAAAACAGCTATTTTTGCCTTATGTGATCTGGTTGGACTGGATACAATTGATCATTTGGCTAAAAATTCCTATGAACTGCTTACAAACGATGAACGACGCGAATCTTATCAGCTTCCTGAATTCTTTACAAAGCTTGTTGAGGCAGGTTGTTTTGGCAAGAAAACCAAAGATAAAGGTGGTTTTTATCGAACTGAAATTGATGCCGCTACCTGGAAAAAAATTCACAAAGTATTGGATATCAAAACAGGCGAACATGTAGAATACAACCGCAAAGATGTACCTGACCTGGTCAAGGAAATTAAAAAACTCGAAACCCTTCCAGAAAAACAAAAAGCCATTTTCTATAGTGAAGACCGCGTTGCAAAGGTTGCTTGGAAATTGGGCGCTCAATGTCTGATTTATGCAGCCAATCGCGTACCTGAAATTTCTGACTCTATTGTGGGTATTGATAATGCTATGAAATGGGGCTATGCATTGGAATCCGGTCCATTTGAAGTATGGGACAACATTGGTGTTCGTAAATCTGTAGAAAGAATGAAAGCTGAAGGTTTTGATGTGCCAGATTCAATTAATAAAATGCTTGATGGCGGCAATGAAACCTTTTATCGCATTAACAATGGCAAAAAACAGTATTTTGATCTGGTTGCAAGTGAATATAAAGATCTCGTTCTGAACGAAAATTGTATATTCCTGGCAGATCTCAGAGCAGACAACAAATTGGTCAAAGGCAATGAATGCGTATCATTAATTGATCTGGGTGATGGTGTATTCAATGTTGAATTCCATACAAAAATGAATGCATTGAATAAAACAATCCTGGATTTCATTGGTGAAGCTGCTGATTATGTTCTTGATAATGGTGTGGGTATTGTCATTGGAAATCAAGCGCCTGGAATGCCTGGTGCCTTTTCTGCTGGCGGCGATCTTGCCTTTATGGGAAATCTGGCTGCTGCGGGTAAATTTGATGAAATTGATGATTTTATCAAAGGCGTTCACAAAGCGGTTCTGGGCATGAAATATGCGCCTATTCCAATTGTTGCCGCACCTTATGGTATGACATTGGGTGGTGGTTGCGAAGTATGTCTGGCATCAGATCGCATTGTAGCCCATTCTGAATTGTACATGGGACTTGTCGAAATTGGAGCAGGTCTTGTACCCGGTGGATGCGGAATGATGCATTTATGGCAGCGTCTGATGGATTTAATTCCTGCTAAAGTCAAACTCGTTGACTATGGTGCATTTCTTATTCCAGCCTTTACAGCAGTCGCACAGGCCAAATACTCAGGTTCTGCTTTTGAAGCCAGAGATTGGGGCTTTTTGCGACCCACAGACCGAATTGTCATGAACAAAGATCACCTCATTGGTGAAGCCAAAAAAGAAGTTCTGACAATGGTGGAACAGGGATATAATGCTCCGGCAAAGAAAAAATATCCAGTCATGGGCCGAGAAGCACAGGGCATGATTTGGGCTGAATTATACAACATGGGCGTTGGCGGATATCTTCCCAAACATATGGGCAATATTGCACGTAAGATTATTCATTGTCTTTCTGGTGGTGATGCCAAACAAGGCATGATGGTTTCTGAAGAATATCTGTGCAAATTGGAAAGAGATGCCTTTGTTGAGCTTTGGCGAACAGAAGAAACGCAAAAAATGGCAGCGCACATTTTAAAAACAGGTAAACCCTTGTTTATGTAAGCCATAAAATTTTTACAGGAGGATTAATAACATGAGAGATGCATATATAGTGAGTGCAGTCAGAACGCCTGGATGTCGAAGAAATAAAGGCGCACTGTCTCAAACCCGGCCTGAAGATTTAATGGTTCAGGCTTTAGATAAAGCCATTGAAAAGGCAGGGGTTGAAAAAGCCGATATTGATGATATCATGATTGGATGTTCATTCCCTGAAGCTGAACAAGGGTTGAATATTGGTCGTGTGGCCGCACAAATGGCAAAATTTCCAGATTCAGTTGGTGGCGCAACAGTAAATCGTTTTTGTGCTTCAGGTCTGGAATCTATTGCACAATCAGCCATGCGCGTTATGGTTGGCTGGTCAGACATCGTGATGGCGGGTGGCGTTGAACATATGTCAATCGTTCCTATGGGCGGCAATATGCCGCGCCCTCATCCAGATTGGACCAAAGAAAACCCGGATGTTTATACATCAATGGGTATCACCGCAGAAAATGTGGCCAATCGCTATAAAATAACGCGTGAAATGCAGGATGAATTTGCATATCATTCACAAATGAAAGCAGTTAATGCTCAGAAAAATGGCCTGTATGGTGAAATATTCCCCACAAATGCCTATCGTTTTATTGAAAAAGCTGATGGTACTGTTGTCAAGGATCCATTTGTTCAGGATTTTGATGATGGTGTCCGCGAAAGCACCAGCATTGAAGGACTGGGCAGATTACGTCCTGTTTTTTCAGCCACAGGTTCTGTAACTGCTGGAAATTCATCACAAACCACTGATGGTGCCGCAGCATCAGTTATTATGAGCAAGGATGCGATTGATAAATATGGAATTAAACCCATTGCAAAACTGGTTTGCTATACCACTGTTGGTTGTCGGGCTGATGAAATGGGCGTTGGACCTTCTTATGCAATCCCCAAATTGCTTAAAAAAGTGAATATGGAAATGAAAGACATTGGTTTGTTTGAAATTAATGAAGCTTTTGCATCACAGGCGATTTATTGCGCACAGCAAATAGGGATTGATGATAAAAAAGAATGGTCATCTGAAAGCAGCACCCGCAGATTAAATATCAATGGCGGCGCTATTGCATTGGGCCATCCTCTAGGATGTACCGGTTCCAAGTTAGCAGCAACATTGTTGTATAATATGCAGAAAAAAGGCGTAAAATATGGTATTGAATCCATGTGTATGGGTGGTGGTATGGGTGCCGCTGCTTTGTTTGAATTGTGTGAATAATTGATTTGAGTACTTAAAAGGGTGTGTTGATATTGTCAATACACCCTTTTTTTGTCCTAATTGGGCGCTTCAGATAAAGCTTCAATTTGAAACTTTGCTTTTTCCTCAGCCATTTGGATTTCTTTGATGTAGATGTGAGAATAGTCTTTTTCAATTATTTTCTCACAGTTGGCGGAAACAATTTTCGTTCCTTTTTTGATTGTTTCTGCGATAACAATTCCTGGGGGATCATAACCGCTTTTAACCCATTCACTCAGTGTAATACGTTCTTCATTATAACTCTTCATCTGTTTTAAATAGTGCTGATTGGATTTTTGACATTTCAGGAAGATTTCTTTATTTTTCTGATATCGTCTTTTTTTGTCTTGAAGTGATTTTTGCACCTCATTACGTTTTTGTTTAATCTGTTCAATTTGCTTTTCCTTTTTGAGCGAATCAATGGCGGTATTTGCGATCAATTCATCAATTTTTTGCTGACAGGTATCAATGTACTTTGAGTATTTTTCAATTTTTTCATTCAGTTGAGGATTTATATTTTTAATATTACTCATGTGACCATTCAGTTTTTCCAAATTCTGTTCCAGTTCTGGCAATTTTGTTTGAATTTTTTCAATACGTGCTTTAACGAGTTTGTCAATTCCAACTGTTAAAACGCTCAAGTTTTTATCATTTGAAACAACATTGTGTGCCATAATGCCCTGAAATGCGCAGATATCCGATTCAGATACTGTGCCACCTAAGACTGATATTTGTCCACTGGCACAAATATTTGAAGAATCAATATTGTTTTCAGCAACCACATGTCCAAAAGCTTCAATCTTTGAATGACGAATATTTCGTGCAACCACATGTCCTTTAGCTTGAATTGTCGAATAATTGACATTTCCCAGAATAATAACATCAGATTCAGCCTGAATTAAACCATTTTCAAGCCCCTGCGCAAATATCATAATACTTTTTACGCCTGCCTGCCCGGTGATTTTACCTTTGACATGAAGCACACCCTTATACCGAAAAGGTTCTTTGGATTGATTCAAGTCACCATCAATGACTTGTTCAGGTAACACACAAATTTTATTTCGCATATACGAGGAAATCAATCCATCATGAATCGCAGCAAGCGTGTTGCCATCATCGGAAAGCTTTGTCCCCGACCCACTGATCAGTTGCACAGATTTTGGCGGCGCAACATTAATGATTTCTGCATGAACACTGATTCCTGGCATCCCCACGTTCCCTGAAACTCTTTTCGCCAAAATCTCACCATTTTTAGCTGTTGGCCATTTATTCCTGTTCAGGTGATCAATTGACTGATGATAACGACAGGAAACATGCTCCAGCATGCTTTTAAATTTGTACTCAACTGATGCATGTTCAGCGGGTTTTGATGGTTTCCCTTTTGCAATAAGCCAGGGCATTTTTTGTAAGGATGGCGTTTTTAAATATGTTCTGATATGGTAATGATCCACAACACCATATTTGATATTATTTTCAGATAAAGCAAATAAAATGTCATCCAGGGTGATTTCTGGCGGAAGGGGTTTGATTGGCAAAATGCGGGCTTCAAGTTTATCTTTGCTCACCATGACTTTTACATAATTTTGAACGTTCGGAGATCTTTCTTGCTTTGTATTGTTTTTCTTTTGTTGATTTTCTTTTTGTTGATTTTCTTTTTCTTCTGCCTGTTGTTTTAATTCTTTTTGATGGCTTAAAATTTGTCTGGTCTGAGAGTCAGTAAGAACATTATTATCAACCAGAATATTGCCTAATAGTTGAAGCTTATTCGTAATGCTGAATAATTTCTGCTGGATCGCCAATGCATCATCAATTTGATCACGTGTTGCCAGGCCCATTTTTATGGCCACAGCCCCAAAACTGGTATCTTTATACTTGATATCCAATCGTTGTTGTCGTGATAAGATGGCATCGCGATAAGCGGTTGTCATGACCCCTAATTTGTGTAAAATATCTCCAATAACAATAATTTGCTTTGTCTTTTTAAAATGATCCGCCTGTTTTTGAAATGCCAGTTTAATTTGATCCAGTGTCACGAGTTTATTTTTTAAAGCCAGGGCAGCGAAACTGCGATCCATTTCAGTCACTTTATTCATATCTTGAAACGTATCAAACAGTTCCAATTCATTTTGAGTAATAATGCCATTTTGCACCAAAACACCACCTAAGCGGACAGTTTTTTTGTCTTTTTTCTGCTGATAATAAACCGACAGCCCTTTCTGAACCTCTTCCTGAGTGGCCATTTCATACTTTAAAATACGTTTTAGCAAAAAATGATCCTGTTCATCAAGCCATTGATCAGTATCATTTTTTTGCCTGGCATCTGATGATCGTTTTTCATTATTGCTTTCAGACATGACAATTATTTTCCTTTAATATGGTCGTTCGTTGTTTAAAATTCAACTGAAAAACTCAGTTGGTTCTATATCAGAACTCATAAATATAGGCTTATGCAATTTTTAAACCATGCTATAGACTTTAAGATAAAGATTTTGGACTGCGTTGGCGCTTCGTCGATGTTCTATAGTACTATCTCCTTGCGCCGCCTTACCAAAATCTTTAATAGATCGCATTCCCTTTTTTTGAACCAGGATTCGTCATTTCAATTCACTCAAGAATATTTTGAAGATAAGTTCCTTCTTAATAAAATTTCTGACACATACCTGGCACAATATTTGCTTGATTAATTTCAAAACAAAAAACAAATTAAGGTATTGTCGGAGGTCCAACAATGAAACAAAGCATCGCTATCCTGGTAATGTTATTACTACCCCTTCAAGTGTTTGCTATGGATCCGATTACTGATGATGAAATGAATAGAATTACTGGAGCCGTTGGTGTACATATCTACGTTGAAGGCGAAGTGGCAACACCAACCTACCAGGTCTTGCAATGGCAAAAACACAGAACTTTGAACAAAGCATCTTCAAAACAAAGAAATCCAAAAAAATCTGATATTTATGAAATTTCATACGATGACTGTGAATTACGCTTTGATGATGGAAAAACTGGACAAAGTGTGTGGATAAATGCTGAAAATGCGGTTACATCGAATCATTCCCTCGTAAAAATTGGTTCTTCTGCATCCGCGCATGAAATCGCCACAGGGAATCTCCATTTGTCATTTAAAGAAATATCAGTAAAAGTATCCAATGTTCCGGATACCATTTATATTATACCAAGATAACAAAAAAAAAATTGGGGGAATATAATGAAAAAAATTACATGGTTATTTGCTGGCATTATTGTTTTGAATATATCAATTTTATCAAACAGTACGTCCATTGCTAAAATGGACTATCTTTCTGATCGTATGATGGATCAAACTTTTGCACGTGGTCTTTCCAAAATGAGTGATACAGAGCTTGAGGAAATTTCAGGACAGGCTGGTTTTGCCAAAGTGGAATACCAGTATAAGAATGTTGCAGGAACACCAATGCATGTTGTTCAGGCAAATTTAGCGCTTGATATTGAGCTGTATGCACATATCGAAAAATTAAAATTGGGGAAATATGACTATTCCGGTCAAACAGGCGCAAAACTTATTGGAATGGGATGGCAATTTGGAAATAATGATGGAGAATACAATCCAAAATGGGATGTCAACTTTGAGGATGTTCAGATGGGAGAATCGCCAACAAACCCTATGCGTTTGGGCGGTTTAATCATTCGTGCTGATTTTCAAGAAGTGAATGGACAAAAACAATTAAATCGATTTATCATTGGATCGGATGATGTTTCAGGAAGAATATATGTTCAAAGGGCGAAATCATTCACTGGACTTATGAATACTGCACTTGCATATAAAGGCGGTATTATGGATTGGTTCCCTGATACGTGGACAAGAAGAAGTTATGTTCTTAATGGAGAGGCTCATAATCATTCCTTTGATTGGTGGGAAGGACTCGCCAGCCCGATTTTGGGAAATGTTGGAACAAAGGGCATGCAATTTGATGGTAAAGGTTCTGGTCATGGTTTTCATATCGTCATGGATAAAGATCATGGAATTGGTATTTGGGCCGGTTTTCCAATTAGTGATATTGATTCGGGCGATGCGTTTGAATATGACAAATAATGATGGAACATCATTTGGGGAAAAATAAAGCCTTCCTTTCATTATTCTTTATTTTTCCCTTATGTTACGTAAGTGTTCTTTATGGTTTAAAAGTATATTTCTATCATCATTATCAGCAAATCACCCTTTTTTCATCACATCTTGAAATATTTGTTCTGATATTGTTTGTATCCATTTTAATTTTTTCGATAAAACTGTTCGTCAATTGTAAGAACAATTTATTTTTGACATTTTCGGGTATCCTTTTTTTTTGCACAGTTTTACCCCAAATGAACTCCAGAATCGATCAGTTCTATGTATTGTATTATAGAGGTTTTTATATCATTTCATTGGGACTGATTTCATATATCTGTTTGTCAAAACATAAAGAAAAATTACAGGCCCAGGTTCCCACATTTTATTTTTTCTTGTTTATCGTACTCCCCTTTTTCTTCTATTTTTTTAGCACATGCCTATCAGGCCTGGCAATAGATTGGTATTATTCAAGACCTTCTCGATTAAATACCTTTCCTGTATCAATTTTTTTTGTTGAAAATGAAAAACCTTTTTTTGATGTGTTGTTATTGTCAGGCGTTCTCATTCACATCCTGAGTGTCTCATATTCAATAAAGCAATCAGCCCCTGTAATGCTAAAGCATCACTTGTATTTAAAAGCGTTTTCTCGTTGGGTTCTCATTGCAGTATTTATGATTTCGGGTTGTACGTATATGTTTTTTTCAAAAAGAATGCTTGTATATAACCATAATATTCAAGCTTATACTTTAATGCGCTTAAATAAGCTGGACAAGGCGGAAAATTTCCTGAATAAGGTGTTCATTTATTCGCCCACAGATATAAAAGCAAAATTGAACCTGATAACGATTTTAATCCACAAGGGTGAATACCACAATGCACGTCATTATCTACAAGAGGTTTTGGAACAAGAACCTGATAATGAAAATGCGCATCTCCAACTGGGGATCATTTCCATGAACGAAAAAGACTTTGAGAATGCAATCAATCTTTTTCAAAAAGTGCTTGAGAAAAATCCACATTCACTCAAAGCCCATGAAAATCTGGGATATTTATTTTACGATCAAAATAAAGCCTCAGAGGCATTTATTCATTTTCATTCAGTTGTGGAATTGGATGCCACAAACCCTAAAGGGCTTTATAATTTAGCCATTACACTATCGCGTTTGGGTCAATCGGATAATTCAATAGAGTTATTGTCTGATGCTTTACTGATCAATCCTTTGTATGTAGAAGCACATGACAATCTTGGCGTTGCTTTTGTCAATAAAGGCAATATTGAAAAAGCGGTTCACCATTTTCAAACCGCTTTGCAAATTGATCCCGAATATGAACCTGCCCTGAATCATTTTAAGGGTTTAACAAAAAGAATTTTTGAATTTGCCAGGTACTGTGAAACAGCCCATAATTTTGACAAAGCGATTTCACTGTATAAAAAATTGTCAAAATTCAGGCCGCAATGGTCAGGGTCTTTATTCTACAATATCAGCAGAATATATTCCCAAAAACATGATGAAAAAAAATCTGTACACTGGCTAAAAAAAGCTGTGGAAAATAATTTCTGCTCATGGGACATTCTTAAAGCTGACAGGCATTTTGAAACAATAAGAAATCATCCATATTACTTAAGTTTAATCAGGAAAATAGAATGACAAGAAATAAATATGTCTATTTAACACTTATTTTAATCACATTGATTTACTCTGGCTTTCGAATTCATGTGCATACCTGGGAAACCTATTATTATACAGGATCTCTGAATCATTTCATCCATGCCCAGGACATGAAACCACCCGCAATGCAATTGGATTTGCCTTATGACAGGCTGCTTTGCCTTCACTATACACAACACCCGATTTTGTATTATTTTACGTATCTCATCTGCAACAATTTTTTTTCATTAAAAGATGGCCTGATCATAGTTCTATGGTTCAATATTTTGTCTGGTATCCTTGCATGTTGGGTATGTTATCAAATATGCTTGGTACAAACACGCTCTCAATTGCTTGCTATTATTATAATGCCAATGATTGCATTTTCAGATGTTTTTTGGTATCAATGCCTTTCGGGTGAAGTTTATATCCAGCCCTTGTTATTCTTGCTGCTTTCATTCTATTTTTTGATTCAATCAGAGATGGCCACTGAAAATTTACAGTCTATAAACAAAAAAATTATAATGGCAACGCTTGCTGCTGCCATTGCGATGGCATTTCACATGTTTTCAGGCCTGTTTTATGTTGTGATATTGTTTTTTCTTATTGAAATGAAAAGAAAAAATCATCATTTTAGGTTATTATTCATGAGTGGCATTTCTGTATTGATTATGGTTCTTTTTTTTATTTCTGTTTATGTTATCCCCTATGTCGCTATTTTCCAATTAAGTTCTATACGCGATTGGTCGCAGCTCATTTTTTTACATACCCATCATTGGGGGGTGTGGCATGTCCCATTCAAATTTATTTTTTTTGAAACGATCTGGTCCTTTATAATTGGAACAAAACATCTATTGCATGCCATTGTTTCAGGATTCAGCATCTTTGCAATCATTCTCAGAATATTTTTATTGGTCATATTTAGTTATACCATCTGGTTTCATTTTTTCAGGAACAAAGAAAAAAGCATCGCGCAAAAATTATTACTGCTATGGTTTTTTATATATTTTTTGTTCATTACAATCAATGTGCCTATGGTAAATGATTACTGGTGTTTTATCATATTTCCAATGATAATGTTTTCCCTGTCAGGCTTAACACAATGTATGAAAGAGAAGCATTTAATGTATGCGCTCATGCTTGTGTTGTGTTTTATCATGTCAATCAATTTTTTTGATGATATTTATCCCAAAAGCAGGATCAAAAAGGATGATTTTTTTATATTATCAAAAGCGAAAAAAGAAATTAACGAAGCAAAAGAAATCATCATGATTGGAAATAAGCATTTGCTGGGAGAAATTTGGAATCTGCATCAACAATGTCCAGACAAACAGTTCTATTATCACGCACCGGATGTTCAATTTCAATCCAAGAAGGACTTTCTGGAAAGTTTCAATAGTTTGCTGCACCGCCTTGAGACAAAAAAAGCTTTATTGATTCTAGGGGGAATTGCCAGAGATGCTGTCAGAATATCAAGTTTATTCAAACACTTGAATGTATTAGGTGCGCGAATATTCAGTATTTCAAAAAAATACCAGACCAATGAACTCAAAACAGCTATCGGGTTGAACCCTCAGCCTGTTATTATAACGATTTATGGATTTCAAATATCCTGTTTATAACGTTTTTTGGGGAGCAATCCATTTAAGATATTATCCAACGCCTTCTTCGCTTGATTTTTTTGCACGGCATTTCTAAATTTGAGGAAAAAATGTGTTTATTATTCATAATAAAGAATCAGCTTTGGCCGATAATCCTTATTTGAATCTTCACTTGAATGAATCCAGGCAGATTGTTCCTTGTCCAATATGGTGATTAACAAACCATAGTTTTCTTCAGGCGCATTCAGCCAATGATAGACAACATCATTATCCAGCGGAACAATTTTTTCCTGAACCCCTTCACCGGAAAAACCATTAATAATAAAAGATTTTCCTTTGATGACATCCGAAGCACCACCAGGTTCACTCCAGGCGGTATCATCCTTTCGATTTTTCCAGCCAAATTCATCTGAGTGAATATCCCATTCCTTATCCATATAATATCCTGCAAGCATCATCCCGCCATTCTTATCTGTAACCATCAGTATTAACTCTGCACGAACCAATTCCGCGCCAAAGGGTAAGGAGATATCTTTAAAACGAATAAATGAACGTGCTTCATAAAACGCATGAAACGCTCTTAAATACCCCTCTTTGGCTGTCACACCATTGCCATTGGTATCCTGAACAAATAAATTTGAAATAATGGCATCTTCTGTACCATCATAACTATTTAAACCCTGTTGATAAATTTTTGATGTTTCAGATGCTGCGGATGAAACCCACAGACAGATAATTACAAAGCATATATTAATAATTAAATATTTTCTCATAATCAATCCTCCCATATTTTGGAGTTAAAAAATTAAAACAAAAAGCCTACAACTTTTGTTTATATTTATTTAAGATATACAGGAAGTATACCAAATTTTTCAAGAAAATTTTAAATGAATAATATTTATTATTATTGGCAACTTATAGATTATGGATCACGAAAACATGTAAAATATTTATAGAAAATTGACAAAAACATTTACAATATAAGTTGTAAGTTTACAGCATATTTTACATATAAGATTGCATAAAAATTTGGGGTGGAAGTCATGTAGAGATGTAGTTTTATACATCTCTACATATTGACTTTAGCTGTGAGCTATTAAAAAAGGGTTTGTAACAGTTTGTGAAAGCAGAAATATTTTTAGTAGGCAAAAGCGTTCAAAATTAGAGGGGAATAGATCATGAGCCAATTATAGGATTCTTTCGAGCTTTTCAAGTAAATCATCCTTAGTAAAAGGTTTGTTCAAGAATGCGCTGACACCTGACTCAGTGGCTTCCAGCATTATTCCTTTGCTTCCTTCAGAAGTAATCATAATAATCGGAATGTTCTTTGTATTATCATCTGCTTTAATCTTTTTGACCAGTTCAAGACCAGTCATTCCGGGCATGTTATGGTCAGTAATGACCAAACCAAATGAATCTTTTGCCAAAGCAGTCAAAGCAGAGCCTCCTGAGGATGCCTCTGTAATATCTTTTAATCCGATTTCCTTGAGCACATTTATACAAATGCGTCTTGCAAATTGAAAATCATCGACAACGAGAATTTTTGTCTCTAAATCCATCATTACCTCCATTTATATATAGTTAATCATATGTAGTGACTATTGCAAGCAATGTTTTCAAAGCGTAAAACCTGTTCCATAAGCTGAAAAAGGAATCACTTTATTGTATTTATTTTTTCGCCAGGCTCATGAAAATTTTAATTGTAGTTTTTTTAATTGATCACTAAAATCGCTGTTACCCGAATCTGAATTTGTGGAAAATTTTTCCCATCCTTTTTCATTCTCTTCATCGCCTGTTCCAAGAGAAATTTTTCTTTCTTCAATGTTGATTTCTTGAATTTCAACCTTAATGGTATCACCGAGATTTAACCTTTCAATGCGTTTCGGTTGAGATTGTTTTTTGATGGTTGACATTGGAAGCAAGCCTGTTATGCCAGGAACAAGAGAAACAAACAATCCAAATTTTTCTTTACGCTCAATCGTGCCTTCAATGATTTGTCCAACGCTAAATTTATCTTTAACACCAATCCAGGGGTCTCCCTCAGCATCTTTCATGCTCAAAGCGATTTTTTTGGTATCCAGATCAATACTCTTGACAACAACATCAACCTGATCACCAACACTAACAACATCTTCAGGTTTTAAAATGCGTTTCACATAGCTCATTTCGCTAATATGAACCAATCCCTCAATCCCAGAAACAATCTCTACAAATGCACCAAAATTCATGCATTTTTTGATCGTTCCTTTAAATCGATCTCCAACTTTAATAGGAAGTTCCTGATTCCAGGGGTCTCCATCAACTTGTTTCATTGAAAGGGCAATTTTGTATTGCCCTTTCTTTTTACCATCAGCGATGGACAAAATTTTAACCCTAACTTTTTCCCCCTCATTTAGGACAGTCTTGATATCTTCGACACGCGACCAGGAAACTTCAGAAACATGCACCATCCCTTCAACCCCCGGAAGTAGTTCAACAAAGGCTCCATATGGCATCAGACGCGTAATGGTGCCATCAACAATCGTTTCCGGTGGATGCTTTTGAAAGAATTCCTGTTGCGCAGCTTCTAGTTCCTGGCTTAATAATTGGCGTCTTGAAACAATGATATTTCGCCCCCCATTTTCAAATTTGACAATTATAAACCGATATGTATTACCTACATATTCCTCAGGATTCTGAATAAATTGTATGTCCATTTGAGATATTGGACAAAACGCTCTATTTTGTAAAAGTTCAATATTAAAGCCGCCTTTACATTGTTCTTTTACTTTACCTTCAACAGGCATTGATGTTTGATAGGCATCCTGCAATTGATTGGAACTTCCCACACCTGAAAGTGCTTTGGAAAGTTTTATTTCATGTTCGGTGACTGATGTAACATAAAGTTCAATGATATCACCCTTTTGATATGGCAATTCCTGATCTTCATTAAGCAAGTCATTTTTTTCTACCGCACCATCAATTTTTGTTCCAGTGCTGACAAATACAGTATCCATACCAATGGATAGTATTTCTCCGCTTATTTTATCTCCAACTCGAATATCATCATTTGAAGCGGATTCAAATGATTCTAATAAATTGGCGAAATCTTCCTCATTTTGTTCCATTGTTTCGTCGTTTATAGGGTCTGTCATGGTTTAACACTCCTGGATATTTTATTTGAACATTGTCATTTTTGGAAGGTACACAAAAAAATGTCTTACCAGAATATGCAGCAACACAATTTTAGTGCGTACGCCAAAAAAGATGCTCCAATTTTTGAATATTAACATATTCAATATTGGATGTCATTAAATATTTAATTAAAAATTAGCGTCAGTGATTTCAAAGATAAGAAAAGCGGGTTAGAAAGATAGAAAAATGAATTGGCATTTCTTAGAGACTGATCGAAAGCCCTGTTTACATCAATGTATTATATTTCTTTATTTCAGAAAGTTTCAAATCGCTTAAATTAAGGTCATTATAAATTTTAATTAAATAGGGACGCATCTGGTTTTCATCTGGATATTGATCAAAAAATTGTCTGTATTCATCCATTGCAACAACAATCAATCCCTTTTCTTCCATGTAATTGCCCAACAGAAATTTGTTTTCAGGATTAATTTCTTCAATAAACTGTTTCTCCTTAAGAAGATCTGCCTGTTCCTGATCAGACAAAACATAGAGTGTGTGCATTTTGGGCGGATGATATACAACCTGTCCCTCTTTTAAAACCTGAACCATGTACTTGTGAGGGCCACTTTCTAATTCAGGTGTTGTAAACCTTACAATAGATGCCTTTTTATCCACTGAAATTTCAAAATACCGATGATCAATGATCAGCCGGTAATGGTAATCCGGTCCAATATGCTGCCACACGAGATCTGGATATTTCCGACTAATTTTTACTTCTTTGGCCGTATGTAGCTTGAGATTCGCATGGGCTGATGACAATGAGTGTTGAACCATGTTGTAACGCAATGCATTCATAAACTGCTCATGAATTTTATCCAGATAATCATGAATGGCTTCATGATCGGAAATTTCCATTTCGGAGATGATCTGTTCATTATGATCGAGAATATCGTAAGTGGTAATATCTATTAACGAATTGTCGTTAAATATAGGCAGATTATCTAAAACCGGATCAAAGGTATGATGGATTGTATTTATTAATTTGGAACTATGTATTGTTGGAAGTCTATCAATTGTGTAATTGGCAATAAAGTTCACATTGCTTGATCCCACATTTCGTGTAATATAAACACATGTTGTCAATGAAATCTTTTGTGATGAATTCTCAGAATGATTATTTATCGTGTTGGACTTAATATAGACAATATCATCAGGCATTAAATCTTTATTTGTGGCCTCTTTAATCGTTTTTAATGCAGTAGACCAGCTAAGACCATTGCCTGAATTTGATGCATTTGTGTCTACATAATAATTGATTGCCTGAACCTGGTGCAAAGTAAAGAAACAAAATATAATTATTGTATTTAGTTGAATGATTTTTTTCATGGTTGACCTCCTTTCTGTTTTCAGATTTTGAAATGAATTGTCGAATTAGAATAACAATAAATGATTATTGTAAAACTGAATCGTTAATTATATTTACAGAGCAAGTCAGGTGCCACAACAGCATTAACACTCTAACCAATTTAAATTATTGGGTATTTATAAAAAATAGTGTCATGTCCAATCCAAAAAAACTGTAATTATCTTGTAAAAATATCACAAATAAATGTAAACAGTGTAAAAAACAAAGCGCCCATCTTCATTAAAGGATAATTTGCCTTGACAAGGCAAATTATCCTGATAAATTTGCCTTGTCATGAAAAATATACAAGATTGATTGATAAAATAAATATTAAATGTCTAAAAAGCGCTGGCATCCTGCCCGCGAGTGCAATATATGATTGGATGACGTGCCCGCTCATAAATGCAGCATTTTTTATAAAACGAAAGGAGTAAAACATGAAGTATCCCTATGGAATATATGATTTTAAAGAAGTAATCACAGAAAATTATTTTTACTGTGATAGAACCCACTTAATTCCTATGCTCGAAAAAGCTGGCAAATCCATTCTTTTTTTGCGTCCAAGAAGGTTTGGAAAAACCCTTCTTCTCTCCATGCTTGAAAATTATTATGATATCAAGAAAAAAGATATGTTTGATAAACTTTTTGGACGTTTGAAAATTGGTAAAAAGCCAACTGAATTGAGGAACAAGTTTTTTATTTTGAAACTTGATTTTTCGTGCGTTGATTCCAACGGCAGTATACAAGATGTAAAGCAGTCTCTTTATGATCATGTTAATGATAGAATAATAGATTTTAATGAATATTATAAAGAATTATTGCCTTCAAAAGCAGTAATTAATCCTAAAAATGCATTATCCTCAATAAGCTCTTTATTGTCTGTTGTTAAATTAATTGATATTTCAATCTGTTTATTAATAGACGAATACGACAATTTTGCCAATGAATTAATGCTGACAAAAAACAAAATAGACGAAGATGAAAAAGATATTTACACACCCTTTGTTACAAAAGACGGCCCTTTAAAAACCGTTTTCAAATCCTTTAAATCAGGATCAAACAGTGATGGATTTGCTAAAACATTTATAACAGGTGTTTCACCAGTTGTATTGAGTGATATCAGCAGTGGATACAACATTGCAAAAAATAAATATCTTGATTATCGTTATAATACCTTATGCGGATTTACAGAGCCAGAGATTAGAGATGCTTTAAAACAAATTATTGAAGAATGCGATCTTGATGACAAAATATTTGAATTGAGTTTTGATTTTATGAAGGCCTATTATAATGGCTACAAGTTTTCAGTAGAAACAAAAGAGTATATTTATAACCCAACCATGTGTTTATACTTTTTTGAAGAATTTTATGAAAATTGCAAATTTCCCCGTGAAATGCTTGATGACAATCTTGCTGTGGATTTTGGAAAAATAAAATATGCTGCTGATCTTGCCCAGGGAAGGCGAATTGTTTTTGACTTATGTGAAAAAAATGCCTCTGTTGAAGTTTCTCAATTAAAAAAACGTTTTGGTGTTGAAGAACTTTTGAGTGATAAAACAAAAGATAATCAGTTTATTATATCTTACCTCTATTATGTTGGAACATTGACCCATGTTGAAGAAACTAACCAGGGAAAGCTGAAATTGCAGATACCAAATCTGGTTATGAAATCACTCTATATTGACCGTGTCCAGGAAATGTTGTTTCCTGCACCAGGTTTAAGGGATGAAGGAAAACAATCGGCTGAAAAAGTTTACAGAAATGGAGACTTAAAACCAATATGTACTTTTCTTGAAAATCACTATTTTAAAACCTTGAGCAATCGCGATTATGTCTGGGCCAATGAATTAACAGTCAAAATGGCCTTTTTAACATTGTTATACGATGATATCCTTTATATAATGGATTCTGAACTTGAAATTAAAAGAACATATATTGATTTAACTATGATTATTCGACCAGACAGAAGACATTTAGAAATATTTGATGTTTTAATAGAGTTTAAGTACATTCCATTAAGTGATGCAAAAATGACAGGAGAAATGGCAAGAAATTTAACAAAAGAAGAACTGGAAGATTTACCCTGTGTGAAAAAAAAATTTGCTGATGCAAAAATTCAGGCTCAGTCATATGCTCAAAAATTAAATCAAAAATATAATAATTTAAAATTAAGAATTTTTGCTGTTGTGTCTTTGGGTTTTGATCGCTTATGTTGGGAGGAGATTTGAAATCATCAAATTTAAATAACCAAACAATCAAGCGGGCTACGCCGCTTTTGTCGTTATACTGTTAAAGTGGCAATAATTTTGCAATAACCTGGTTAAAAACTGGAAGTGAAAAAAAACGATTTCCTGATCCATCATAATTTTAAATTTTAATTAGATACTAACAATATGTTTAATTGCTTAGATATAATATTTCGAGCGTTCAAAGCCTGCTTAACCATTTTGATTGCATTTTTTGCATTCACAGATCATTCTTTTGCAAAAGATCTTCGTGAATTCCCGCTTGATCAAACAATTTTCTTGTTTCAAAGTCTGGGAGGCATCATATTTTTTATTGCAGGCTTTATGACCATTATCTGGCTAATTAAAGGGCGTCCAGGTCAAATTTCAATTAAAGATACTTTACGATTTGTCTTTATTATCTTTTCAACATTAATGGCATCCAGCGCCTTTTTTATTCTTATGTTGCTGCATATTGATCATCAACGCCGCGTAATTGATGAACGTGTTGTCGATTCAATCAAATTGGCTTATGAACTGAAACAATCATCAGAAGATTTAACGCGGTTTGCCCAAACGTTCATTATCACTGGAGAACAACGATATCGATCTTATTATGACGCTATCGTTGCGATTCGTGATGGCAAACAGGCCCATCCTAAAGAATACTCTCCATCGTATTGGCATCATGTGACTACCAATATGTATACTCCAAATCAAGATGGCGAATTATATAGTATAGAACAACGAATGATAGATCTGGGTTTTTCCAGTGAAGAAAAAGCGAAGTTTGTTGAGGCAAAAGAAAAGTCTGATACGTTATGCAAATTGGAATTTATCGCAATGAATGCTTCGATTGGCCTTTTTAAAGACGATAATGGAAATTTTACAATAAAAAGTGAGCCAGATCTGACAATGGCCAATAGTATCATGTATGGAAAGGCCTATCACAATGCCAAATGTAAAATTATGAAACCAATTGATCAATTTTTTTTCATGATTGAAAATAGAATTAAAAAGGAAGAGGAACAGATCAGGCAACGCAACCAGGCAATCATTATTGGCATTTTTATCTTGGTTCTTCTTACCATTGTGTTTTCAATATATGCCTTTTATCTATTGAAACGTCGTATCATTTCACCACTTATCAATCTTGAAACTGTCACACTGGCCATTAAAAAAAGAGATTATAGCCATCGTTTACATCTTTCGTCAACAGATGAAATTGGATCTTTAGCAAATGCATTTAATGAAATGGCCAGTAGTATAGAAATACGTTCATTGGAACTCGAAAAGTTATGGCGTGCTATTGAAGCCAGTCCTTCTACGATTGTCATTACTGACAAGAATGGCACAATTGAGTATGTCAATCCAAAGTTTAGTGAAATTACAGGTTACAGTATTGAAGAAATTATCGGACAAAATTTCAGCAAGCAATCTAAAGAATTTCACAGCTATTTATGGAAAACCATAAAAAGCGGGCAAGAATGGCATGGTGAATTTCAAAATCGCAAAAAAAATGGTGAAATTTATTGGGAATATGCTTCAATTTCTCCCATTGTTAATAGTAAGGGCGAAATTACGAACTTTATTGAAGTAAAAGAAGACATTACTGCACGTAAAAAAATTGAACAAGAACTAAAAAGAAGTGAGGCAAATCTGGCCAGAGCGCAACAATTGGCTCAAATTGGAAGCTGGGAGCTTGATCTCGAAACCAATGAATTAAGATGGTCTGATGAGGTTTTCCGAATTTTTGAAATTAATCCAGCAGAATTTGAAGCATCTTACGAAGCTTTTATCAATGTAATCCATCCAGATGACAGAGACCTTGTTAATAATGCCTATACCACATCTCTACAAACCAGGACGCCATACAATATTGACCATCGCTTGCTCATGGATGATAAAAGGATTAAGTATGTCAATGAAAGATGTGAAACCTTTTATAGCGAAACTGGAAAACCAATTAAATCAATTGGAACAATACAGGATATCACAGTAGTCAAAATGGCAGAAATGGCCCTTCGTAGTGCGGAAGCGGCATTGAAAGAAAGACATCGTCATACCGAATTGATGGCAGAGGTGGGTCATATCTTGACACGACAGGCATCCTTGCCGGAAACACTTCAACAATGTGCTGAAAAAATTGTTGAACATCTTAATGCAGCTTTTGCCAGAATTTGGTTTCTAAATAATGAACATGTACTTGAACTTCAAGCCAGCGCAGGGCTTTACACCAATATCAATGGTAAACGCAGCCGAATCACTTCAGGTAAAGATAAAATAGGTCTTATCGCATACGAAAAAAGGCCTGTTTTTTCCAACACGATTATAACTGACCCATTGATTATTGATAAAGAATGGGTAAAACGTGAGGGCCTGGTTTCATTTGCCGGCTATCCTTTGATGGTAAGAGAAAATGTCGAAGGCGTTGTGGCAATGTTTGCAAAGCATCCTTTAAACAAGGAAACGCTTGAAACAATTGGTAATATATCTCAAGCCATAGGACTTGGCATTATGCGGTTACGTGCGGAAAACGCAGTATTGGAAAGTGAAATAAAATTCCGCACACTTTTCGAAACATCGGATGATGCCATTTTTCTGATGGATAGTGAACGATTCATTGATTGCAATCCTGCAACGTTAAAAATGTTTGGTTGTGCAAATGTTCAAACTTTTAAATCGTTAGATCTGTCTAAGATATCCCCTTCTTTTCAACCAGATGGGCAAAATTCTTATCTATCAGCAAAGATTAAAATAGCTGAAGCTTTTAAAAAAGGTAATAATCGCTTTGAATGGATGCACAAACGTATAGATGGACAAGAATTTGTTGCTGATGTCGTTTTGAATTCATTTGTGCTGCATGGTAAACCCTGTATTAATGCGATAGTTCGTGATATCACGACACAAAAACAAGCTGAAAGGGAATTGCTTCAGGCCAAAGAAGATGCTGAATCTGCAACGCGTGCGAAAAGTGAGTTTTTGGCGAACATGAGTCATGAAATTAGAACGCCGATGAATGCTGTAATTGGTTTTAGTGATTTATTATCCACATTGATTACAGATAAAAAACAGAAAAGCTATCTGGAATCCATTCGCGTTTCAGGCAAAAATCTTTTGAATCTAATCAATGATATCCTTGATCTTTCCAAAATAGAATCTGGTAAACTTGCTATTCGTTATGAGCCGACCAACTCATATGACATTTTCAATGAAATTAAACAAATTTTTCAAATCAAAATTTCAGAAAAAAGGCTCGCGTTTGTTGTTGACATAGACAAATCTTTACCAGAATCGCTTGTTTTGGACGAAACCCGACTCAGGCAGGTTTTACTCAACATTGTGGGAAATGCGGTAAAGTTTACCGAAACAGGAAGTATTACATTATCTGTAAAACCATTTTTTAATAACGACCCACACCTGCTTGATTTGCATATATTTGTGAAAGATACAGGCATCGGTATCCCCCATAGTCAGCAAGAATTAATCTTTGAGTCATTCAATCAACAAGAGGGGCAAAGTAACAAAAAATATGGCGGTACTGGTTTGGGGCTTTCGATCTCAAAGCGTTTGATAGAAATGATGAATGGTCATATTTCTGTTTCAAGCACTGTTGGCAAAGGAAGTCTATTTAAAATTGTACTTTATGATATTCAAATTGTAGATATTGATATTCGAAAAGAGCCTATTAAAAACACGTTTAATATTGAATCAGTCATTTTTGAACCTGCAAAAGTTTTAATTGTGGATGATATTGAGCCGAACAGAAAATGGGTCAGGGAAACGCTAACCCTTTCTGGACTTGAGGTTGCCGAGGCTGAAAATGGTGAACAGGCGCTTCGGTTAATTGAAACATTTTTGCCTGATCTGATCTTGATGGATTTAAAAATGCCTGTTATGGATGGATATATTGCAACCCAAAAGATTAAAGAAAATCCTGAAACAAGTTCCATTCCTGTAATCGTTTTGACAGCATCTGTATCTGAGAAGGCACAGGATAAGAAAGTCAGGCATAACTTTGATGGCATACTTTTCAAACCGATAAACATTAACCTTCTTTTTAAAGAATTATCCAATCATTTAAAATACCAAAAGAAACAGGAACGTCACGCTAAACATAATAATATTGAATCTTATACATCATTTGAAAATATTAAAGATCAATCTGAACTAATTCATATTATCGAATCTGAAATATTGTCACAAATAAGCAAATTCAGAGAAGTTGTTGAAATCGATTTGCTTGAAAATTTTGCCCAAGAATTGTTTGAATTATCAAATAAACATAATGCTATTGCATTGAAATTGTATGCCGAACGTTTAATGGAATCTGTTCGGGAAATTGATATTGAAGCAATTCATAATGCCATAAATGAATTTTCAGTGATATATGGCAAATTGAAAGGTTAATACTTCCGGTTTTTCATCGAAGGGCAAACACAAGGTTTACCCCTATGGGACTGAAAATAGGAAACAATTATGAAAAAATCAAACCATTGCAGATGGATTGCCATTTGCCCTTTGCGGTCTTTTGAAAAAAAAGGTATACTGGATTTGGCATGGAAAAACATTTATTGTGAATCCAATTGGGAAAAATGCATGCGATATCAAAATGTCGCACGTGGCAAACACAGTTCCGATCAGTTGCTGCCTGATGGCAGTTTTATCAATGATATTAAAGATTAGAAGATATTTAATGCTCTGGCATAATCTATCGAAAAAATATTTTCATCAGAGATATTGGGGTCAGATTAAAGAGAGGGGGCCGGTGGGATGGCAAAAATCAAAAGCTTAATTTTACTCTGACCCCAATTTTTCATTATGAACATATCTTTCAAAGTCTTCTTTGACGTGATCAAATGAAGGATTAACCATCGCAAAGTTAAAGGCAAGTGTCATATACTTATTTTTGTTGGGCGTGGGATTCTGCCCAATAAACGTATCTTTGAATAAGATATCAAACTGATCTTTTTTGTTTGAATCATAATAATACTGAAGCAGGTTTATCCACAAAGATTTGCCAAATCGCTTGGGCCGAATGAGGAATATAAAATTGGATAATGTTTCCAGTTCATGGATAAATTTTGTTTTATCCACATAATACATATTGTCTTTAATGATCTTACCAAAATCTGAATCGCCATAAGGTATTTTTTTTATATTCATGTTTGAATTCCTTTTTGTGTACTTATAGACTTTAAGATAAAGATTTTGGACTGCGTTGGCGCTTCGTCGATGTACTATAGTACTATCTCCTTGCGCCGCCTTGCCAAAATCTTTATCTTAAAGTCTATAGGAACGAAAGCGTTATTAGTTCGAAGGTTCGCCCCTACACGTTCTCGGCACATAAGTAAATGGGGAACTTATTTTTCGAGTAATAACTTAGATTACAAAAAATTACAAGTTAATAAAATGTCCTGATAACTTAGGAATACTTAGGATTACTCGAAAAATAAGTTCCCCATTTTCAGAGATGTCCTTATCTTGTAATCCTGTACAAAAAAAAAAGGGCAAACATAATAAGTTCGCCCTTTACTGATCAAAAATTAATATCTATTTATCTGGATATATTATCCCGAACTTCCTTAATAAATTCAGTCAAAACATAGTTTTCGCTATTGCCTTCACAAAGGTTTCCAATCAAATAACCCCGTCTGTGATAATCTGAATCACCCCCCATTGCGATACCGCCGCCACCGCTTACAATGTTGAATACAGAATTGTTAATAACGTATACATCATCATAATACGATGTTGCCTTGATTCCATAATACGTTCTTGTCTGAGCATCAATACTGCCATAAATAATATTATCTTGAATGTAAGCCCCTTCAGATGTTTCATTTCCTCCATGACATTTTATTGCAGAATATGCAGTTCGGCTGCCCCAGTTGGAAATCAGATTGTTCTGAATAATACTGCCATTGGCTTTTTTCAGGTATATTGCCGCAGAATATCTGATGTTATTGTCTGCCTTAATTTTGATACCTTCAATTACTGTATATGGATCTTCAATCTGAATAAACGAATAGGGCATTCCTGGACTATCTGGACATAATTCATAGCCGATAGCGTTTACAGTGCCATCATGACGCTGGCTGATTCCTACTTCTGAAGGCAATGATGGGGTAAAAATTCTTACATAATTATGTTCGCCAGTAATCCAGCCATCAATGGTGACATAGGAACGATCCACAGCATCTGCATAACAGGCAAAATTATAAAATTCTTCGGATGATACAAGGTCTTTTCCGCCATAAATATCCCAGTCATCAAAATTTCTGACATTGGCATCAATTCCTTCATTTTCCAATCCTGCCTCTGCATTCCGAAGTGATGTATATGCCCTGTATATAGACCATCTCGAATTGTTGTAAACTGGCGCTGGTGTGCCGGCATCGGCGGTTCGAACAATATATTGTGATGCGGATATTCGTGAATGAATAAATGCAATGGCATCAATGGCGCCATCATTATCTGAATCATATTGGATAACATCACCCACGCCAATATTTACTGGCAAAGGATATGCAAAACTGGCCTGATTGTCACTTAATCGCATGAAATTTAATGTCCCCTGTGCCAATGGAGCGGTTTTATTATAGCCTACACTTCGGTAAATGGGTGTTGCAAATGGTCCATTGAAATTTGCCTGGACTGCGTTGGAAAACTCAGACACATTACCTTCATGATCAAATGCCCTGACCTGATATTCATAAGTGAGATCTTCAAGTCCTGTATCCAGAAATGAGGGTTGATTGCTTGTGCCAACCGCAATACCATCTCTGAATATTTCATAGCCAACAACCTTGATATTGTCATCAGAAAGCGTCCATGACAATTCAATTTCAAATGTGGGGCGGGGTTTAGCAAACAAATTTGTCGGGGTTGATGGTGATTCCTGATCATTTTGACCTGATTGGTATTCATCAGCGCCAATATCAAAGAGATTGCGAATTTCTCCATCAAGATCTGAGATCACAGATGGATTTAAATTGCAGCCCGCATCTATAGCACTTGATGTCATCCGAATATGTAAATCTTCATTGCCTGGATCAGTGCTGACAAAATCAGGTGTTTTTGCCTGAGTGACACCCCAGATTGCATTTGTACCAGGCGCAGAATCATCGCTGGAAAAATTATTTTCGGTTTGTTTGATAAACGCGGTTACAACAAAATCCTTTGTATTGTTCCAACTCAGATTATTGCCCAAAAAGCCGCGTCGATGATAATCAGAGTCACCGCCCATTGCGATCCCGCCTCCATTTTCACTTTTGATGTTGTATACTGTATTGTTCAATACATAAATATCATCATAATATGATAATGACCTGATCCCATAAAAGGTTCGGCTTTGATCAATGCCGCTTCCAATAACAATATTATTGACAATGTATGCACCTTCAGATGTTTCATTTCCGCCTCTGCATTTGATTGCTGAATACGCAGTTTTGTTTCCCCAATTATAAATCAGATTGTTCATAATTTTGCTGGCATTGGCTTTTTTAAGATCAATAGCAGCAGAATATTTAATATTCTCAAAAGCCTTAATTTTTAATCCATCAATAACAGTATAAGGCACCTCAATCTGAATAAATGAATAAGGCGACCCGGGTGATGTTGGAAACAATTGATAGCCATCTCCATTGACAGCACCATTGTGACGTTGTGATTGTCCAACTTCGTTTAATTGAACCGGTGTGAAAATACGAATAAAATGCGTATCATCTGTAATCCATCCTGAAATGGTTACAAAGGAGGTATCATCGGCATCTGCATAGCAGGCAATATGCCATTGCGCGTTGTTTGCAACAAGATTTCGGCCTTCAGTCCAGGTATCAAAATTCTGTAAATCTGCATGAATCCCCTCATTTTCGATGCCTGCTTCTGCATTGTAAAGTGATGTATATGCACGATAAATGGACCAGTTGAAATCATCATTAACAGGTAATGCCGCAACTGCATTTGCCTGTTGAAGTACATATTGTGTTGATGACAGTCTTTCCTGAATAAATGCGATTGCATCCACCACGCCATCATGATCTGAATCATATTGGATGGCATCACCCACACCAATGTTATCAGGTAAAGATGTATTAAATGCTGCGATGGTGTTTTCAATGTTGAGTGAATTATTCACACCTGTTGCAATCGCTTCTGTTGCATTGGGCCCGACACTTCGATAGATTTTATTGATCATTGGCGGTAAAGAATCAACAGAGATTGATTCTGAGGCAGCAGAAGCATTTCCTGCAAAATCTACTGCTACAATGGCATAGTGATATGTATTTCCAGGTGTAACGTCTGTATCTTCATATAATGTTGTCGTAACAGTTTCCAATAATTCATTATTTCGATAGATATGATAAGAAATACTTTCACTATTGTCTGTTGATGCATCCCATGTCAGGTTAATTTGTGTTTGAGAGACTGGCATTGCGGTCAAGTTTTGGGGTATTGTTGGTGGAACTGTATCTGGCTCTGGTTGAACAAGGATCGTAAACTCTTTTGAAACCGCCTGACCCGAATTATCCTGAACGTGAATGGTAAAAGAAAATTGACCTTCAAGATCAGGGGTTCCAACAATTGCGCCAGAATTTTCATTCATAGATAAGCCATCAGGAAGATCCCCATCTGTTATTGAAAAAGTAAATGGGCCAACACCCCCATGAATACCAATAATTTGAAAATACACAGATTCTTCAATGCCATCTATCAGACGTTCAGTCGTAATCGCCAGACTTTCAGGTTGCGTGGATTCAAACTCATCCGCACCAATATCTGCTAATGAACCAAAAGGTCTGGAAGCGCCATCAATGTCATCAGCAACATCGTCAATAAAAGGAACTGCATTTATAGCATCACTGGCATTGGCACTCAGATGAAGATCACCATTGGCCATATCCACAAACCAGTCTGATACTGCGTTGGTCATATTGGATTCAAGATGCGCTGTGCCGCCATCTCTGCTCAGGATTGGGCCATCAGTGAGATTGTAACGAATATCGCCGCAAATGTCACCATTGTAGGTGGCGTATCGATATTCAATAGTCCAGGGAAAGGTATCATTCAAAATAATGGTGTTATTGTAAACTTTGGCATTTCGGGCTTTGTTCAGGCTGATTCCAGTATCCCCTTTACCCGCACGAAAGAAAAAATTATTACGAATAATACCGCCCACATGGTCATCCACAACACCTGATGGATTTCCCAGATGAATTCCCAGATCACATTCAATAAAGGTATTTCTTTCAATAATTGTGTTTTTGGAATTATGCCACATGAGAATGGCAGCGCCTGCAATTAAATGACTATCTTGAGGTGAGCGGATATTTTTAAATTCATTATCTCGGATGATCCAACCATCACCCCCCAAAACGTCAATACCATCAGTGTAGTACGTGTTCATATATGGATGAAATCGTGCATGATCAGTAAATTCTATCAGAGAGTTTTCAAGGATGCCATGATTACAAAAACGTTTGTTTTCAGCATCTCGTGTAACTTTGATAAATTGTTCTCCTGCATCAATCAAATGCAGGTTTTTCAAATGCGGTCGATTGGCGCCTTGTTCGCCTTGAAGTTGAATCAAGTGCCAGTAAGAATCACTGATACTTAAGTCCATAATTGTGAAATCAATTACATGACGTACCAAAAACACATTATTCGCATTTCCAGAAACTGTCATGCCCGGGCCTCGAATAACAACAGCATCCCGATCTCCATTTTTACTTCTGATCACAATATTGTACAGTGGGGCATTGGCATTCCATGACTGACCCACAACCAGGGTAACCGGGATATCATAAATACCATCTTCGAGCAAAATAGTCGTATTGGATTGAAGATTTTGAATGGCTGTGCGAAGGGCATCAACAGTTGATACTGTCACTTCTGTCATTTCACTTTCAGTTCTTTGGAGTGTCATGCTTGCAAATCCTGTTTTTCCAGAATGATCATGCGCAGTGACTGTAATAATATTTCTGCCAATTTGAAGATAAAGACCATTGATTGACCATGATTGCGCATCAAAAAGACTTTCACCATTAAAATCAGTGCCATCTGGATAATCAACATGGTAATCAACCTGAACAACACCCACATCATCAGACATCGTACCATTCATGAGAATACTGGCATCAGCAGTTTGAATTTCTACTGGATGAACAATTGTAAGGCGGGGTGTTTCGAAATCTGCGGTAAGGCGAACATTGATATCATCAGAATACGTCCCATCACTCACATGAAAACCGATGTTGTACACACCGCCCTGATTCTCTGAGGGCATCCATGTAAATACTTGATTATCTGTATTGAACATTGCACCTGTTGGCAAATTACTTGCGGAGTATTCCAATGGATCGCCATTGGGATCTGTGGCATGGATAGAAAATTGAATCTGCTCAACTGAGGAAATGGCTTTATCAGGGACGATCTCAAATGATGGCGGATAATTTACCTGGGTATCAGCAGGGGTAATGATCAATTTGTTACCAGAATCTGATTTTTCAATAATAAAATGTTCAATGGTTAAGAAGGATTCATCATCACCAGTCACAATGCCATTTTGAATAATGTCGCCTGTGCTTAAACGTTTGTTTTCCCAATAATAAGGCAATCCTTGCGAAATAACAAAATGCTGAAGGCGTCTTGGTGTAATATCAGTGATGACATTATCTGCTTCACAATCATCATCCAGGCGGAATGCAATTTCATATCGATCCGATTGATCTACCATGTCATCAATATCACTGCTGTCAAATTGATATCGTTCTCTTGCCCATTGAATGGTTCGATACCCATTGATTTCTCCTGAAGGATCACCCGAAAAAATGCGGGGATCAAAACTTTCCAGAACCGCCATGCCAGAATCTTCATGAATCTCGCCAGGATTGTCATCAATGCTCATATTCTGGAAGGCGGGAAAACTTTCATCTCTGACAATGCTTCCAAAATGTATGGCAAATGGAGACAGATATCCGCTATGTCCACCATCATAAAAACGCGCACAAAAACCATGACGACTGTCATGCATGTCTTTGTAAAATCCTGGAATTGGGAAATAAACAATACTGCCATCACGTTTGCCATTATCCATTGCCAAAAATGGCAATTCTGTATGGTTTCGGGCATACCAACCGGCATTCATCCAATCCCACATGGGTGTGCCATTTTCATGACGCACATTGTCATCAAAGTCACCCCACAGGATTTTGCCTTCATTGCGCCATCCTTCTTTAGTGACCTGATAGTTTTCATCCACCCCATGCACATTCATTTTCCAGTTGGGGCAGCCCACTACTGCATGAACTGATGCCACCACCTCTGGATATTTCAATCCAAAACTCATGGCGCCTGTACCTCCCATCGAACCACCGCGAACATAAACACGATCATTGTCTATGGCATAATATTTTTTTACAAAATCAATGTAGTATAATATTCGATTCTCTGTGTATGGAATAAAAACGCCATCAGATCGTTTTGTCTGGATTTTATAATTGTTGCGACAGCCGGACCACCAGGTTTGAAGGTTATCGTATTGATACCCATCATAAGGGAAATTTCGGGTGGGCGGCATATAATCATCCGGGCGGATTGTAATCATATTGCTGGATACCCAACTATTATAATAAGTCGTGCTTCGTCCGCCCAACATGATTTCAATGGGCGCAGGCGTATCTGAATGATATCCTGATGAGACATTGATCATAAAATTAAAACCATGCCCCACTTTGTAACTCATGCGGTCAGTTGCCCAGTGTACAAATTCCTGAATCTGTTTGCCATCTTGATTCACAACTTCCTGACACACAGCCTGAGGCATATCCACTGATTCTGAAACAGGTGTTTGTATGCTGTTTTGTATATCAAAATCATCTATATTTTCATTACCTTCCAAAACAGAAGTTACAGCATAGTAAAAATTGCCATTTTCTTTAGTCGTATACACAAACAAGCCTGTGTTATCAGATAATTCTGAACCATCAGGGTCAATTTTATAATTGTGATGCGCCTTTCGAACTTCAGAACGTCTGGCATTAAAGCCAGACATCTGGTTGACTTCAGCAATCATAGAAGCATCAGCCAAATTCTGTGAATGAATGGGTTGTGTATGACGATATACACGATACAACATATCATAGAATTGGCCATCATAAGGCAATTCAGTCCAGGTCACAAATGTTTGTCCTGAACGATGAAACGCATTTATATTTGAGGGTTGTGCCTGATGACTTGCAGACTGAACCGCATACGTAATCTGAAGATAAGGACGAAAATGGGGATCATCTTGAACATCTGATGGTACAGAGCCATCAAATGTAAACCCCATGTTGGATTGTGGATAATCAACCCATTCCTGCACTACAGATGTAATGTCAAAAAAATAAAAGATCTGTTTGCCTTTAGCAATCCCATAAATTGTTGCAATGGGATTGGGATCCACACAATCAGCAAAGGTTTTGCCATCAGCCCAGGGAAGATTCAAGTCACCATTTTTAGTTCGGGTGCCAAGATTGTTCTCGTTCCACATGCCTGTCCCTGATGGATCCAGAATTTTATACATGGACAATCCATCTATCAGACGATTTGCGCTGAATGGATAAATATTCATGTCATAAGGCATGACATATTCAGCCTTAACAATTTGCGTACCCGATGGAATGGCACTGACATCAATATAAACCGCATTTCGGCGAGATAGATTATCATCAGCTTCATAGGGTGTTCCGCCATAGATCACCTTTGATGTCAAATGGCCGGAGCCCGAATATCGACCAAACCAGACACATTTCATCACATTTGCATGATCCAGTGTTGATGCTGAACCACCAAATCGTTCAGTTACATGTGATGTTGTTTCAGGGACTGCAAATGCAATACCTGAAAAGATTGAAATAACATAGACAATTGCTGAAACAACAGCAAAAATTTTTGTCATTTTTTTGAATAATTTCTTTTGCATTGTAAACCTCCTTGAATTTTACATGGTGTCGTGTTTCAAAAAAACACTGGATGTGGTATAGCAAGGGGCATGCCAGGTATAATAAATTTTATAACTTATTGAAATAGCCTGAAATTATTCTTATCAATGTCAATCAGTTTTATTATGTTTGGAAGGAAAAGTGTAAAATATATACATTTATTGCGAACGTATTTGTAAACAGTGTAAAATTTTACGTTTAAGGATACCGACATAAAGCGGGACAATTGAAAAGATTCTGGGAATGCGCCCAGAATAATTGCATTCCTAAGTAATTCATTTCTAACCAAATATTTTGTTTATTAATCTATGCTTGCATATTAATCCGCATGAACCTCAACTGCCGAACCACTTAATTCGTAGTTGGGTTTATTCAAACTGAAAAAATGAGTAATTTTTGAGAAAAATGATTTATTCAGCGCCTCTTTATCCGCGTTTTCTTCATTATATTTATCTTTCTTTTTCTGACGATTCAATGCTCTTCGGGTTAATTCTTTGCTCAATATATTTATAATTTCTGGATATTGCGAGAGTAAAGGAGATATATCATTTTTCGTGATTTCATACAGGACGCAATCAGAGATTGCGACAATACTGGCTGTTCTGAGTTCTCCTGTCAAAAGAGCCATTTCTCCAAAAAAAGCGTTCGCACCCATCCGATCAACTTCAACTTGCTTGTTATCAATATTGATACGAACGCTGACTGAACCCTCAACAACAATAAATAATGAATCCCCAGGATCTCCCTGCTTAATAATGGCTTCTTCAGGTTGATATGTTTTATGATGCATCTTTAACGCCAAATCTTTTTTTATTTCTTCTGGAAACGACATAAAAATATCTATTTCCTGAAGGATGGCCATCGGGCTGAGCGCCGCTTCACCCCGATTTTTTAAACCTTTAAACACATGTATTTCCTGCTTTTTAATAGCAGGTTCAATACCAATGCGATTCAGATGCGTCCATATTCGTCTAAATGCCATACTTTTGTATTTGAATTTATTTTCATAGTCATCAATACAAAAAAGAACGATATAATCTGCCGACCACTCACTGATTTCAAAACGAACAATAGGTGATTTTTCTTTGACAAGGCCATCTATTGAAAGAACTGCATCAATGCATATTTTTTCGATTTTATCTGGTGGATATTCAGGACTTACATGCACAACGATCTTTACCCATATATAACGATCTGGAAAACAATAGTTGTTTATCGGAGACTCTGAAGTATAGCCATTTGGGAAGCTCAGGATATTTCCTTGCAGCGTTAGTATTCGAGTGGTTCGCCAGGTAATGTCAATCACTTTTCCTTTGTATTTGTGGTCAATTTTTATCCAATCGCCAATACGAAAAGGTTGTTCTATATTGATGACAATTCCTGAAAAAATATTGGAAATATTGACTTGAATGGCGAGTCCAATAATCATCGCCAATACGCCAGAGGTGGCAAGAAGGCTGGTCAATTTTTGATCAAAAACATATGCAATGATACCAAAGCTTGTCAGTAAGTAAACCATAAAAACAACTGAATTGGTTACAATTTTGGGAATTTTTCGACCTGTTTTTTCTTCTAGAGGTATCCATATAAATCGTTTAATTGCCAGATTAACAAAGATTGCTGGCGTCACCCACCAGAAAATGTCATATATATTTTTAATTATTTCAAAATAAAACAAATCGTTATAAACTTCTTTCAGGGTCAGCAACAAGGGCTCACTGGAGATTAACAGTATATATCCCAATACGAGTTGAATAAACCACGCTAAACGTGGAGACCGGATAACAAATTGTTTGAAAAAACTTATGCTTGATAGAATGAAAATAATGGACAGCGTCGTACAAATGGCATTTAAATAGAAATTCCATGTCACGCGACGAAATGACTTCTGATTTTCATTGATTTGAATAAAAAAATTATAGCATGAGTATTCTATGAAGCCATTGTTGCTCTCAACCAGATATTTAGGACTTCCAAATACATTGATATTTGAAATATCTGAATAGAATAAAATTTTATTTGCATTGAAATCTGCATTTGAAAGAATCGTATGAGGCTGATTTAAATTTTCCAGCATTGTATGGTTATTTTGCGCATTCATCCCATGAATATCACTCACAAAATTCAGATAATGACTATTCTTTTGTTTATGACGAAAAGAAAAACCCAAAAGATTACTACCTGGTTCCATAAACATGTTTGTGGTATTCATGTAAAATTGGCCATTCACATGATAACGTTCATATTGCTCGCCATAAACACTTTCTTTTTGAATAGGCGCGCCCAATTGAATGGGTCTTACTGCATTTAGGAACTGAATTTGATGAACATCAATATTACCTTGATATTTAAACCAGATATAAAAATCGATGTTGTGAATTTGCTGATTGAAATCCAATTCTTCAATAGAATTGATATTGACACCTGTATAAATAACATTCGTTCGGTACATATAGTTATTATCCACATTAACAACAGATCCTTCAGCAATTTTTTTCTGAAGCTCTTCTTTAAAATATGATTGATTAACAGGTTTAAGTTGTGTAAATGAAGAAACAAGGTTCTGATAATAAAATGTTCCAATGGACAGGGGTTTGGCGACATCACCATTTGAATCAAACCAGGTTTTTCCAGTCAGGCCATCAATACCCAGCTTTGAATTATTTATAGATATCAAATAATCTCTGACACGCTTTCTTTCCTCTTTCAGAAGCGATTGATTGCCTGAAATATTTGAATTTTTCATAGCCTGGCACAACATTTTAGCGGCATCATAAGCAAATGCAGCCCTCCAGTCAGGCGCCTGATTATAGGTTTCAACGTATTTTTGTTTAAAAATCTGGGCTTCTTTATTGGCTGTGTCATAAAAAAATGGGGATGCCAGATAGATATTGTTTGTTAGAAAACCGGGATCCAGTTGTTCTTCAGGAAAATTTGCCAGCTTTGAAGCAAATTCTTTTCCAGCAAAAGAATCAGGTAATAAGATTAATTTATTATTATTGTTATTTCGAATTTTTCTTATTAATTGAAGACCTTCAGGGATATGAGCGGCGATAAATATAAAATACGTATCCGCATCTGATTTAATATCATTTCTTTTTTTTAATGATTGCACAATATGATCGATATGATCATTAAGGTTGTGCGCATTGGCATCAAAAATAAAATGATTTTTGATGGTTCCATCCAGATTTTTAAAAGTGTCAACAAATATTTCAGCAATAAACGCACCATAGGTTTGTTTTTCACTGATAACGACGCAATGTTTATTGGTAAGAATTTTGACCGCATAATTTGCCAGAAAGCGGGCCTGAAATCGGTCATGAAATGAAATCCTGAAATACCAGGGATTATTCAACGTGACATCCACATTGGTTGATGTCGGAGTGACAGCCGGTATACCAAACTGTTGATAAACCTTCCCTCCAGCAATTGAACAAGAACTGAAATGATGACCAATCACACCCATTGCGCGCTGATTATCTGCAATTTCACGTGCTTTTTGTACAGCCAGCTCATTGCTATTTTGATCATCATAAGTGTCTAAAATTAGACTTTTTCCATCTATTCCCCCCTGTTTATTTATTTCATCAATGTAAAGATGCGCACCTTTCAAATACGCCTCACCCGATGAAAAAGACTTTCCACTTAAAGGCCCTGCCAATGCAAGATAGATATTTGGATGATTATTATAATTACATAAAAATATTAATAATGATATAAAAAGGGCTATAAATATCAGCAGATAGATGTAATTAACGTAAGGCTTTATTTTCATTGAACATCCTTAGCACAAAAAAATGACATATCAAAAAAATTCAATAACTAACTAAAATATCAACTAACAAGAAACATGCCATATTTTTTTGTAAGCATTAAATGCATTTAACGTGATGTTCAATTAGGAATACTCGAAAAATAAGTTCCCCATTTACTTATGTGCCAGCCCGATGTAGGGGCGAACCTTGTGTTCGCCTTCGAACTAATAACGCTTTCGTTCCTATGTACGATGGGCGAACACAAGGTTCGCCCATACACGTTCTTGGCACACTGTCTCCTTTTGTACCAATCATCACAGATTTGCCCATAAGATCGTATGGGGTGGAAATTTCAGATTCTTTTAATGTCAGAAAAACCAGTGGTGAATGCTGAAAGATTTGTTTCAGCAATACAACAGGATTTCCAAGAAGACGCTCAAGAACAAGGCTTGAATCAGCAACGCCATATTCCGCATCGCCATCAAGGGCAGACTATATGCTATTGCAATAGAGCCAATAAAAAACATATATTGAAAGATAAAGATCCCTGTGAGAAAATAATGTTTAATGATAATACCTTACCCTTTAAGCCTTGAAAATTATTAGCAGGAATGATATAACATCAATCTGCTGTGTTAGGAAAACGATTATTTTCAAAATTTCTTCAAACAAAAAATGGAGTGGAACCAACCCATGAATCAAAAATCAAATTTATCCTGCCCGGGATTCCAATTTTCTGGAATTCCAGCAGGAATAAAAAAGACAAATCTCAAAGATTTGGGATTAATATATTCCCAAAATTATGCCACAATCAGTGGATTATTTACAAAAAATGTTGTACAGGCAGCGCCTGTGATCCTTGATAAAAAAAGAATACAAGCTGGAAAAGCCAGAGCGGTCATTGTAAACAGCGGCAATGCCAATTGTTGTACCGGAGATCGCGGCATGGCTGATGCCCAAACCATGACACGATCCCTGGCAAATGCCTTAAAAATTGATGAAAATCATGTATTTGTGGCATCAACAGGCGTTATCGGTCAGTATTTAAATATCAATAATATTGAAAATGCACTGCCTGACTTGATTGATCATCTCTCGGAAAATAACCTTCAGGATCTGGCTGAAGCAATCATGACAACAGATACTCATCCCAAAATGGCTGGCAAGGCGGTTCAGATTCGAGATAAAACATTTCATATTTGTGCAACTGCCAAAGGGGCGGGAATGATTCGACCAGATATGGCAACATTGCTCAATTTTGTATGCACTGATATTCAGGCAAATCAACACATCTTGTATGAGTGCTTTAAAACTGCTGTAAATCATAGTATGAATATCATCACAATTGATGGAGATACCAGCACGAACGATACATCGTTAATCCTTGCAAATGGGATGTCTGGCCTGTCATTGGATGAACCTGATATTCGAGATTGTTTTCAAAAAACATTGAATGCAATCATGTTGGATCTGGCGAAAGCTCTGGTTAAAGATGGTGAGGGTGTGAACAAGCTTGTAGAGATAAGAGTTATAAGGGCACATTCAGTTGAAGATGCTCAAAAAATTACAGATACTGTTTCCCATTCCAATCTTGTCAAGACCGCCATTTTTGGAGAAGATGCCAATTGGGGACGTATTCTTGCTGCTTGCGGCCGTGCAGGCGTTCATTTTGACCCGCTTGAAATCTCTATTCAATTTAATGATACGACCATTTTTGATAATGGATCTTATTGTGGTGAACAGGCTGAAGATCAAGTATCGCAAATTTTAAAACAAGATGAATATGCAATCATTATTGATTTGAAAAAGGGAGATCAATGTCATTCCATGTATACCTGCGATTTTTCTTATGATTATGTCCGCATCAATGCTGATTATCGAACATAAAAAGTAATGCTGGAAATGCGAATTCAAAAATTCATTGCACATGCTGGAATATGTTCAAGAAGAAAGGCAGAGCAGCATATTTTAGATGGAAGGGTCGAAATTAATGGACAGGTCGTGCAAACACCTGGCTACAAAATTGATCCTGCCAGAGATCAGGTACGCATGTTCGGCAAGACTGTAAGCATTTGTTCTCAATTGATTTATTTAGCATTGAACAAACCTCGTGGTTTTGTGACATCATGCCATCATCCCGGAGAACAAATTGTACTTGATCTGATAAACTTACCCCAACGATTGTTTCCTATCGGTCGATTGGACAAGGACTCCTCAGGATTATTGCTACTAACCAATGATGGCAATCTGCATCACAGAATATCGCATCCATCATTCAACCATGAAAAAGAATATCTGGTAAATGTACGTCAAAAAATATCACATCGTGAATTAAAGCAATTGGCAGAAGGAATCATGATTGATGATAAAAAAACGCGACCTGCGATTGTCAGGCGGCAAACTGCAACTGCTTTTAAAATAACGTTAAAAGAGGGTCGAAATCGTCAGATTCGACGTATGCTCGAACAGTTGAATCATCAAGTCACAGGATTACATCGTATCCGCATTGATCATATTCATATTAAGAACTTGAAAGCTGGAAAATGGCGTTATCTCACAACAAAGGAAATTCAGTTATTTACAAATGAATGTAATCAACTGTAGGGACAAACCTTATAATAGGTCTCTATTATATAGACTTTAAGATAAAGATTTTGGACTGCGTTGGCGCTTCGTCGATGTACTATAGTACTATCTCCTTGCGCCGCCTTGCCAAAATCTTTATCTTAAAGTCTATATATAGACACAAAAATTCAAAAATTCTTTCACTTTATTTCACCATTTGGGTGAAAAATTCAAAAAAACTAATTTTTATGTAAATGAGTGTAAATTTGGTTTTGACAAAATCTTAGCTTTCCAGTATGCAATTTTTAGGTAGGATAATATATTGTGAAATGCGAATGAAAGTATCATTGATTAATTGGTAAACAAATACAGCGCCGGCATCTTGTGTCATGAAGGATTCAAGTCTCGGGGCGGCAATGGCGATTTTATCTCCAGAACGATGTAATCAATAATGTTTAGAATAAAAAGGACAAATAAAATGAAACAGTTCGCAATTAAACCAGTAACTCCAGAAGAAATCTTTACAAACAGAAAACAACAAATTGATGATTTTTATGTGTATGCATTAAATGCAGTCAAGCGAAAAACAATGTCAACTGTTCTTTTAGGGCATAGGCGTATGGGAAAATCTGAGATTTTTAAGCGAGTGGTTAATCGTTTATTCTTTGAACAAGATATGTCCAGGCCTTACTGCATTCCTGTATTTTACGAATTTTCAGATACCTTTTCAGATAGAAACGAATTTGCAATTAACTATGTAAGTAATTTTTTAAGATGGTACACAAGTTTCATTCTTCAAGATACCAGATTATTAGAAAATCCTTCCAATATTAAACAATTAATTCAAATTGTTTCTGAAAAAATCCCAATGACTTATGGGCTGGAATTTACTATAGATCTTTTAAATGAGCTATTATTGAAAAATATTACAATTCCTGAACAGCAGGCTTTAAGAATTCCATCGGTAGTTGCAAATAGAGATGATATAGCAATTGCTATATTTCTTGATGAATTCCAAAACACAAATCTTCCGCAATATAATTTCAATATAATTGGATACTTAAAAGAATCAATAGAAAATATTAATTCTCCACATTTTGTAACTGGCTCAGCTATGAGTATGCTTTCTGATGAAATCCTCGGCAAAGGAGTACTTTATGGAAGATTTCGATACAAACACCTTGATCCTCTCACTGTTTATTATGGTCGTGAACTGGTTTTAAAAACAGGTATGTATTATGATGCAGAAATACCAGAATCAATGCTAACATGCATTTCAGAAAGATGTGGGGGAAATCCCTTTTATATTAAATCTATTATCCAACAAGCAGCAGATCAAAAAGTAACTTTGGACAGTGAAGATGTATTGAACAA
>Ga0272440_1000274_pt1 | contig 43511 bp, 32 predicted proteins | sample SSMMMBAug17_FD_192440 | JGI IMG/M metagenome (GOLD analysis project Ga0272440, IMG submission 192440) | Marine sediment archaeal communities from Little Sippewissett salt marsh, Falmouth, MA, United States - SSM-MMB-Aug17 | ecosystem: Environmental > Aquatic > Marine > Wetlands > Sediment ...
CACAAAGCCAGCCGGTACTGCTGCTAATGTCCGCACAAAATTGCCTGGAACTGCATTCATACATGAAAGCAGTTTTGACAATAATTCTTCCCTGGATGGTAGTTTGGATAATGCTTTTAAATCATCAACACTTAATACAGTGTCTCCCATCACCCCAACTTTTAATTCAAGTTTGGAATTATCATCTGCAAATTTGCATAAAATTTTTGCCGGCGCAACAGGGTCTTCATAACTGATTGCCACAGCACTGGGACCACAAAAATATTGAGCAATATTTGAAACCCCTGTATTTTCAGATGCGCGTTTCAACAAGGTATTTTTGACTACCTGATATTCAACTGAAGATGCTCTTAACTGACGTCGTAATTGTGTAATTTCCTCAACATTTAAACCTTTCGAATCTGTTGCAATTACAATCTCAGCATCAAGAAATCTTTTATGAATATTTTCTACAATGCGTTGTTTTTCTTCTCGATTCAAATCATCAACCTCCTCCCTTTCACTGCAAGACCGCTTTGAATTTAACGCACAGGAAAGGTATGAATACAAAATATTTCTGCATTCTTCCTTTTGTGTCTCGGTAGGTTGCTAACAAAACATAAAACATGTCAGCAATTATCTAAAAAAGGCCTACGGTCTTTGACAGGAAAAAAATTATTTGGAAATATTTTTAACAAAGGCAGGATCAACTTTTATACCCGGTCCCATGGTCGTAGACACGGATATTGATTTCAAATAAGTTCCTTTGCTTGACGTTGGCTTTAAGCGCAAAATGGTATCAAAAAATGCATAAAAGTTTTCGAGCAATTTCTGAACCCCAAAAGATGATTTCCCCATAGTTGCGTGAACGATTCCTGCACGCTCAACCCTGAAATCAATCTTTCCAGCTTTCAGCTCATTCACAGCCTTTTTAATATCAAAAGTGACAGTGCCTGTTTTTGCATTTGGCATCATGCCACGAGGCCCCAAGATACGGCCAAGTTTGCCAACAGTACCCATCATATCTGGTGTGGCAACTGCTTTATCAAACTCCAGCCAGCCTCCTTTTATTTTTTCGGCGATATCATCATTTCCAACAAAATCTGCGCCTGCTTCACGGGCTTCAGTTTCTTTTTCACCTTTTGCAAATACAAGAACTTTTATTTCCTTACCTGTACCATTTGGCAAAACAACCGTCCCACGAACCATCTGGTCGGCATGCCTCGGGTCCACACCCAATCGAACGGCGACGTCGACACTTTCATCAAATGATGCAAATTTTTTATCTATTGCTTTTTGGAGAGCTTCTTCCAGCTCATACAAGGCTAAACGATCAATATCTTTTCTCGCTTCGCGTGTTTTTTTTCCCCGTTTTGGCATGAAATCTCCTTTTTATCAAAATTGAAACGGTTATATCCAAATGTATATAGATATAACCCTTGTTTTAACCAGGTATATATAGTGAATACTTCGGTTGAAAAAGGCTACATAGCTAGAACCTTTTATTTTATTTCAACTCCCATACTCCGGGCAGTTCCCATAATAATTTTGCATGCCTGTTCAAGATCATTTGCATTCAAGTCCTGCATTTTTGTTTTTGCAATCTCTTCTACTTGAGCCATAGTCACTGTAGCGACCTTATTTCTTTTGGGATCCCCCGAACCTTTTGCCAGTTTAGCTGCTTTCTTTAATAATACTGCGGCAGGTGGTGTTTTTGTAATAAAAGTAAAACTTCGATCTTCAAAAACTGTAATAATTACCGGAATAATCATGCCTTCCTGATCAGTGGTTTTTGCGTTAAAACTTTTACAAAAATCCATAATATTAACGCCATGCTGCCCTAAAGCAGGGCCAATGGGAGGGGAAGGATTCGCTTTTCCAGCTTCAACCTGTAATTTAATTTGTGCCAATACCTTTTTCGCCATTATTTACTCCAAAAAGATTTCAAAATATTTTATATCAAAATATATTGAATATAAATTTATAATTTTGTTACCTGAACAAATTCCAGTTCAACCGGTGTTGAACGACCAAATATGCTAACCAGCACTTTAATTTTCCCTTTTTCAGGGTTAACTTCTTCAACAGTTCCTTGAAAATTCGTAAAAGGCCCATCGACAACACGGACATCATCGCCTTCTTCAAATGAAAATTTCGGTTGAGGTTTGTTTTTGCCATCTTCTAGTTGGGCAAGAATTCGTTCAGCTTCTTTATCCGTCATAGGAACAGGTTTATCTTTTCCGCCAAGAAAACCAGTCACTTTTGCGGTATTTTTAACCAGATGCCAAGTACCATCATCCAACTCCATTTGGACCAGTATATATCCAGGATAGTATTTTCGTGATGATGTTTTACGCTTCCCTTTGACAAGCTCAACAACTTGCTCAGTCGGCACTACAATATCACCAAACTTTTCAGGTTCAGGATATGATTCTATTCTTTCTTCAAGGCTTTGTTTAACTTTACTTTCAAAGCCTGAATATACATGAACAATGTACCAATTATGAGCCACGTTACATCCTTTTTTTATAAATAGTATTGATTTAATTAAACCTGTTAATTAAAGTTTATTGAAACGAATTGACATTCAAATCAGTATTTAATGGTATTTACAAAAAAACAATTATTGCATTCAGTTGAAAAATATCGACCCCAATTAATAAACTAAGCGAACCAGAGCAGATAAGCCCGCATCAACAATACCAAAGTATATCGCAAAAATGAAAACAAGAATGAGTACGACTGCTGTAAAACTTATGGCTTGATTTCTGGGTGGCCAAGTTACTTTTTTAAGTTCAATTTTAACTTCACGTAAAAATTGAATGGACTTTTCTATAAACTCCGGTTTTTTTAAAACACGTGGGGCATTTCCCACAAGCGCACCAGAATCCTTTTTTAACGGTCGAAAACCTGTATTCGCTAGTGTTGATTTACTGTCCTTACCAGATTCTATTAGCATGCGATCCCGCTGATCTTCAGACAATATCTTCTTTTTTTTCTTTTTAATTGTTTTTTTTCTTTGTAACCGGCCCATTAATCACCATCTTGTCTCATGACAGAATTTAAATTTTTCTGTCAAACGATAAAAATTTGGCAGGCCAGGAGGGATTCGAACCCCCAACATCCGGATTTGGAGTCCGGCGCTCTACCGTTAGAGCTACTGGCCTGCAATAAAAATTTTGTTCGATTATCTCATTTTTTTGCTAAATCTTTACAATAAAATGGCTATGATAATCGTAAAAATATCTTTTCCGAAGGAATATATCATTTCGTCTCACGATGTTTGGTATGCTTCCGACAGAAACGACAATATTTGCTGAACTCAAGTTTATCTGGCGTTGTTCGTTTATTTTTAGTGGTTGTATAGTTCCTTTGCTTGCACTCGGTGCAGGCGAGTGTGATAATAATTCTCACTGTATATCCCTTTACTGTAAATCTTATATGGATGACCTTAACGTGAAATTGCCCTGTATCTAAAATACAGGGCAATTTATAAAAAGGTTTTTACCCAGGTTATTGATAAAAATTAAAAGAAACGTCTATTCAATAATATCACTGACCACACCAGCGCCAACAGTTCGTCCACCTTCACGAATAGCAAAACGGAGTTCTTTTTCCATTGCAATAGGCGTTATCAATTCCGCCTGAATCGAAACATTATCACCGGGCATGACCATTTCAACATTTTCAGGTAATTTAACAATACCGGTAACATCGGTTGTCCGGAAATAGAATTGCGGTCGGTATCCTTTGAAGAAAGGTGTATGACGTCCGCCTTCTTCCTTACTCAAAACATACACTTCAGCTTTAAATTTCGTATGGGGTGTAATGGTTTTGGGATGCGCCAGTACCTGACCACGTTCAACTTCTTCACGTTTGGTACCGCGAAGCAAAACACCAATATTATCACCTGCACGGCCTTCATCCAAAATTTTTCGAAACATTTCAACGCCAGTACAAACAGTTTTCATGGTTTCTTTCATACCAACAATTTCAATTTCTTCACCCATTTTGATAATACCACGTTCAACTCTACCGGTCACAACCGTACCACGGCCTGAAATACTGAATACATCTTCAATGGGCATCAAAAAGGATTTATCCAGATCGCGAACAGGTTCAGGGATATATGAATCAATAGCATCCATCAGTTCAAAAATACATTTGGCTTCTTCACTACTGTTGTCATCACTTTCAAGCGCCTTCAATGCACTTCCATGAATAATCGGGGTTTCATCTCCTGGAAATTCGTATTTATCAAGAAGTTCTCTTAATTCAAGCTCAACGAGTTCAATCAATTCTTCATCATCAACCATGTCGCATTTATTCAAAAACACAACAATTTTTGGTACACCAACCTGACGTGCAAGAAGAATATGCTCACGTGTTTGCGGCATGGGACCATCATCAGCCCCAACAACCAGTATTGCACCATCCATTTGAGCAGCGCCGGTGATCATATTTTTAATGTAATCCGCATGGCCTGGACAATCCACATGTGCATAATGACGATTATCGGTTTGATATTCAACATGGGCTGTTGCGATAGTGATACCGCGCGCTTTTTCTTCTGGCGCTTTGTCGATTTGATCGAATGGCACAAAATTAGCCATTCCCCGCATTCCCATGTGTTTCGTAATTGCAGCCGTTAACGTCGTTTTTCCGTGGTCAATGTGTCCTATGGTTCCGACATTAACGTGTGGTTTACTTCGTTCAAATTTTTCTTTTGCCATAGTAAGCCGTTTCCTTTCCTTGCGCGACAGCCATTAGGATTTAAATCCAGATATGCCTGCCTCGTTTAGTTAATCCAGCCAGTTCAGAAATTTAAATTTGGTTGGAAACTCATTTCTGCCGGATTAATTGGGTCAAATTTGGAGCCCACGACCGGATTTGAACCGGTGGACCTCTTCCTTACCAAGGAAGCGCTCTACCTGCTGAGCTACGTGGGCACAAAAATACCCATTCAATTGCTCCCTTGTATTTTGGGATAATCGAACAGGACCACTGACCAAATCATCACCTTAATTATTGGAGCGGGAGACGAGGTTCGAACTCGCGACAGTCAGCTTGGAAGGCTGATGCTCTACCAACTGAGCTACTCCCGCAATATTTATTTTAATGGTGGGGGGAGGATTTGAACCTCCGAAGGCGTTCGCCGACAGATTTACAGTCTGTTCCCTTTGGCCACTCGGGAACCCCACCATATAAAAAGAGCCAGCGGAGGGACTCGAACCCCCGACTAACTGATTACAAATCAGCCGCTCTACCAACTGAGCCACGCTGGCAAAAAATTATAGATCGTTGCTAAATGAAAATATGCTGTATACGTGATTCATATTTTGAAAGCAAACTTGATTATATCTGATTATCACTAATTATTTAGATTTTTCAGCTTTTTTCTCTTATTTTATCTTAATTTCGTTATATTTGAGAAAAGTTCTTTTTTTTATTATTTTATTCTTCATTCTGTAAAGCAGCTTCCTTAAAAATTGCAAAAGATTGTTCAAGCTCATCAATTAAATGATTAATTTCATTTTCAGTACCGTCTTTACTTTTCTCCTCAATTTCCAGTGCAATTTCTTTTATTTGACATGCTTCAATCAATGAAGCCGCACCTTTTATGGAATGTGCGAGCATCCCCAGTTGTGTAATATCTTTTTTAAACCATGCTTCCTTTAGTTTTTTGAAACGTTCATCATAATCACCAACAAAAGATATGATCAGGTCACGGCACAGTTCTTCATCATTGTCCATTCTTTCCAGAAGGAGATCTCTATTATACGCCTCAAATTTTTTGTGCCCTTCAAGGGTAATTCCGGAAGACAAGTTCTTTTCTTCTGGCGTTTTATCAATCAAGTGCTGGTTGATAATTATTTGAAGGTCATTTGAATTAAAGGGTTTGGCCAGATAGTCATCCATACCGCATTGAATACACTTATCCCGATCTTTTTTCATTGCGTTTGCAGTCAGGGCAATGATTACTGGATCGTGTTTAATGATCGGTGTATTCAGGTTCCTGATGGCCTTTGTTGTTTCATAGCCATTCATGACAGGCATCTGGATATCCATAAATATGAGATCATAGGCATTCAGCTTGAGCAGTTCTAATGCTTCTTCACCATTTTCAGCTTTATCTGCTGAGAAACCAAATTTATTTAACATGCCCATAATTACTTTTTGATTGACAAGGTGATCTTCAACAATCAGAATCTGAATATTTCTTTTTTTACTTTCAGCCAGAGAATGCCTTGTAATGATTGATTTTTGGTCCAGTTCACCTTTGTCTGTACCAAAAACCTCTTTGATGCATTGGGTGAGAACAGCTTGCTTGACCGGTTTATTCAAATATGCATCAAAGCCGATCTTTTTCATTCGTGAAGCATCCCCTCTGAGACCGGCTGATGTAATGAGAACCATCTTGAGGTTAGACATTTTTGGATTGCTTTTGATCTTTTTTCCCAGCGTTTCACCATCCATAATGGGCATCTGCATATCAATAATTGCGAGCTGATAAGGATCATTCTGTTCAATTGCCTGTATTAATAATTCATAGGCCATTTGACCATCATATGCTTCATCCAGTTGAAACCCCATATTTTTAAGTTGTAAGCGAATAACCAGACGGTTGGTTTTGTTGTCATCCACAATTAAGACACGGCATGTTTTTGAAATCAATTTCTTTAAAGGCATTTTAGGTTTGTCTGCATTCTGTTTTTTCAATACCAGAGTAAACCAGAAAGTTGAACCAGAACCTTCATCACTTTCAACACCAATCTGTCCGCTCATCATTTCAACAAGTCGTTTAGAAATAGCGAGTCCGAGTCCTGTTCCACCATATTTGCGTGTCATTGATCCATCAATTTGAGAAAAAGATTGAAACAGACGATTCATCCGTTCCTTTGGAATCCCAATTCCTGTATCAGATACCTCAAAACGCAATCTGACAAATGATCCCATATCTTTTTCTAATGTCACAATGATTACTATCTCACCTTTTTCTGTAAATTTAATGGCATTTCCAGCCAGATTGGTCAGGATCTGACGTAAACGTCCGGGGTCACCAACCAAAAGTGATGGCACATCTGCGTTAATCAGACAGTTCATATCAAGACCTTTCATATGTGCCCGATGGCTGACAATATCGGTTGTATCCTCAACGGTTACCCGTAAATCAAAATCAATTTCTTCCAGATCCAGTTTTCGGGCTTCAATTTTTGAAAAATCAAGTATATCATTAATCACTGATAACAGGGAATCACCTGAGGTTTTTATCATTTCAACATATTCACGGGTATCTCTTTCAAGATCAATGTCTAAGAGTAATTCGGTCATCCCCACAATGCCATTGATGGGGGTTCGGATTTCATGGCTCATATTTGCCAGAAATTCGCTTTTCGCCTCATTTCCTTCTTCTGCTTTTTTGGCCATGTGATTGGCAAATTTAAGGGCATCTTCAAGTTCCTGGTTCAGTACTTGAAGCTCCAATCGTGAATTCTCGTTCTGTTTTTCCATTTCAAATCGTATGATTGCACTTGCAATAACAGAGGCCGTACTTTGAAGTACAGTGACTTCAGCATCCATCCAATGATGCGGCACTTGAATACTATCCAGACCAATAAGCCCCCATAAAACCCCTTTAATTAGAATGGGTACCAGCAAAATGGATTCAATATTCGTCGATTTCATGAAAGAATGTTCATCTGATTTAAAATCATTTTTTTGACCATAGATAACTTTTCCATCTGTTAAGAGATCATGCCAGGAAGGTACTGTTTGCAAAGATAAGATATGATTGACTTGTTTTATACGCGAAGTCTGTTGCCCTCGTATCCATGAGACATATAACTCGGTTTCATAAGATTTCGGCTGTAGCATTTTATAAATGTATGCTCGCTCAACACTGGCAGACATTCCCATGGCTGCGATAGCTTGAGACAATGCCTCCTTTTGATCTGTCGCTTCAAGCAAAATTTTTGAAATTCGATGACTCCCTGATAAAATACGATCTCTACGTTTGAGAATTAATTCAGATGCTTTTAATTCTTGAATAATGGCTTCATTTTCACTGGTCGCTTTTTGCAGTGATTTTTTATTCTTGTGCAATTCAACAAAAACACTGACTTTATTTCGTATGATGTCTGGATCAAGAGGTTTAAACATATAATCAACAGCACCTTTATCATAACCTCTAAAAACATGTTGTTGATCTTTATTTATTGCTGTTACAAAAATAATTGGAATTAACCGCGTCCGCTCCAAACTGCGCATAAGTTCTGCAACTTCAAAACCATTCATATCAGGCATTTGAACATCCAGCAGTACCACTGCAAAATCATATTCGAGCATGAGACTCAATGATTCATTTCCTGAAGTTGCTTTAACAATATTAACCGGAAGATCCTCCAAAATACCTTCAAGGGATAACAAATTCTCTGCTCGGTCATCAACCAGCAGGATATCGACTTTTTGTGTATCATTGTTTTGAAGCATGTTATAGTCCTTTTGATTGAAAATTGGCAGCGCCTGGCACGTTATAATATAAAGCAAATTTCGATTATTTTAGTGATAAAAAATAAAGATGTCAATTTAGAAATGACGTAAGAATTTTTATTTCTTAAAAAAATTGATAATAATTCTTGACCATTTACACCAAAATTGAGATTATGTTAATAATTTTTTTATGAAAAATATATCATTGTGGGCTAATTTTTTTTTAACATCCGTTCTGGATGCATGAGGAGTTTGATAAATTATGGATGAAATGCTTATTGAGTTCTCCAGTGACCTAAAGGAAATGCTATCCGAAATAGAGGATGCATTAATGCGAGTCGATAATCTGGTAGATTCAGGCGAGACAGCAGGTACGGAAGATTTGAATGAAATGTTTCGTAATCTTCATACCATAAAAGGCACTTGTTCATTTTTTGAAATGAATATTACCAGAAACCTTGCCCATAAAATGGAAGATTTACTGGATCTGTTTCGTCAGGGTAAAGGAAGCCTGAATAAAAAGCATGCCCAACTCATGTTTGATGGTGTGGACTGTCTCAACAAAATTGCAAAGGGTATTTGTGAAAATATCTTAGAAACAGATTTCGAAGACGAAGCCACAGATATTAAAGATAAAATATTAATTTGTATTGATGAAATTGAATCACCAGACCAGCTAGATTCTGTAGAAGATTTCTCTAGTGAGCCAGAAAATGCACCCAAAAAATCCGCATCCCTGATGCCTCAGGAGATACTGCCACTTCCCGATCAATTCGATCAAAAAATAGAAAGACCATCATCACCTGAAATACAAAAAAATGATGCTGTTAATCATAAATTTGTAATTGAAGCCCGAGACAAACTTGATATAGCAGAACAGGTTTTTATTGATCTTGAACAAGGAACGGATATCAATCAAAAGGAAATGATTGATAAAGCACGGCGAAACATCCATACCCTCAAAGGAAATGCCGGCTTTATGGGTTATAAAGATATTGAAGATTTAACCCATGCTGTTGAAACAGCCCTGGAACAAACAATAGACCAGGTGACGACAATTAATGAATATCAGCTTCTCTATGATGCAATTGACGAGTTAAGACGATTGTGTTTTCTGGTTTCTGAAGGTGAAACATATGCTGTGGACCAGCAATTAATCAATCGTTTACAACATTTTCCTGCAACTGATACGCAAACATCTTCCCCTGAAAATCAATCTGACATTATCCCAAAAAACAAAAAAGCAGCAGATAAATCATCAGATATTAACTCACAGAATAAACATAAAGTATCACAAGATGCCTTTGTCAGAATACCGGTGAATAAACTGGACTTAATGATGGATTTATTGGGAGAAGTGATATTAGTAGCATCAATGGTGACACATCATCCAGATATTCAAGGTCTGGAATTGGAAGGTTTTGAAAACACCTCTCATCAACTGGATTTGCTGCTTCGACAGCTTCAGGATGCAGCAATGTCCCTCCGACTGATTCCCATATCAAATGTATTTCAACGCATGAAACGGCTGATTCGAGATTTTATGCAGCAATCAAACAAGCAGATTAATTTTGTGATCTCTGGTGAAGAAACAGAAGTGGATAAATCAGTTGCCGAGATGTTAAATGATCCGCTGGTTCATCTCATTCGAAATGCTGCAGATCATGGCCTTGAATCCACTGAAGTTCGTTTGGCAGCCGGAAAATCAGAAAAAGGAACCATTCATTTATCCGCAGAACAGGCTGGCGGTGAATTAAGAATTCTTGTTGAAGATGATGGTTATGGCTTAAATCGAGAACGAATACTGGCAAAAGCCCGAGAACGCGGTTTGTGTGATCCTGATGAAGAACCAGATGATCGAACAGTGTGGTCATATATATTTCAACCTGGATTTTCCACTGCAAAAGAAATTACAAATATTTCCGGTCGTGGTGTTGGTATGGATGTTGTGATGAACAATATCAAAAACATACGCGGAAAAGTATCAGTTGACAGCAAACCAAACGAAGGGTCCTGTGTTACCCTCCATATACCGTTGACCCTTGCGATTTTAGATGGAATGGTTATCAAGATCAGCGATATACTTTATGTATTGCCCATTGAAACTGTCGTGGAAATTCTTCAAATACAAAAAGATCAAATAAACCATTCCTCAGTTGATAAACAATTTGTTATCCGTATTCGAGAAGATCTTGTTCCTGTTGTATTTCTGAATCAGCTGTACAATAATGAATTAGAACCAGAAAAACAACTTGAAAGTCAGGTAATGCTTGTCATTGAAACTGATGGCGTTCAACTGGCAATGCCGGTTGATGAGTTGGTTGGGCAGCAACAGGTTGTAATTAAACCATTGGTGGGGCATCTGAAAAATATTCGAGCTGTTTCCGGATGCGCATTATTGGGATCTGGTAATGTGGCGATGGTTTTGGATGTTGGGCAATTGCATCAGCTTCATGAGGAAAGTTTAGGGCTTTTGAATTAAAGAATCATCTCACTTTCAAATCTGAAGATTTGGAATCATCAAACATTCCACAATTAAAATATAAAAAAATAAAAAATAATTGACAAAAAAACACTATATCACTATATTCCTATACAGTAATATATGTAAGAGGTCAGGATGAAAGAATTTGTCAAAATCATGAAGGCAGTCTCCGATCCAGTACGCGTTAAAATATTGAAAATGCTTCAGTTAAAAGAAATGTGTGTTTGTGAAATACAGGCAGCGCTTGAAACTTCACAATCAAATGCAAGCAAACATTTAAAATTACTTGAAAATGCAGGCTTGATTGATTTTAAAAAGGATGGTTTATGGGTAAATTATTTCCTTGCTGAAGGCTCACAGAGCCCGTATTCAAAAAATTTGTTAGGGAATCTAAAACACTGGCTCAACGATGATCCAGACATAAAACGATTGATTCAGCGCTTACCGGATATCAATCGAGAAGAAATACGATGTCGGTAATTTTTTTGATTGTGATTCATCTACAATAACCATATTCTGTATAAGGATGTAAATGAGAAAATGAAAGAAAAAACGAAACTCGCATATTTAATTATCATTTATTTAGTCGCTTATTTCATGCCTTGGGATCATCAAACGGTACGTCAATCCGGTTTGGAAGCATTCATGATGCTCCAGGAATATGCAAGAGAGCATGTATTAAACTGCCTGATCCCCGCATTTTTTATAGCTGGCGCAGTTGCCGTATTTGTTTCTCAGGCATCTGTTTTAAAATATTTTGGGGCACAGGCGAATAAAGTACTGGCCTATTCAGTGGCATCAGTGTCCGGCACTATTCTGGCTGTATGTTCATGCACAGTATTGCCTCTTTTTGCAGGGATTTACACACGTGGGGCCGGGATAGGTCCTGCAACAGCTTTTCTATATTCCGGTCCTGCGATAAACGTGCTGGCAATTTCAATGACTGCTAAAATATTAGGGTGGCAATTAGGACTTGCCCGGGCTGTTGGAGCAGTTATTTTTGCAATACTCACTGGTATATTCATGTCTTTTATATTCAGAAAGGATGATGCATCCCGTACCGCTGGCCAAATTTATGTTCCAGATGATGATGATACCCAACGATCCTTGCTTCAAGAAGTTTTATATATGTTCACGATGGTATTGATTCTTGTTTTCGCAGCATTTGCCAAACCATCTCCGGATTCAACGGGGCTTTGGCCGGCTATTTTCGCCGCTAAATGGTATATCACAATCTTTCTTTTGATTGTATTCGTCTGGATGATTAAAGAATGGTTTACAAAAGAAGAATGCACGAATTGGGTGGAATCCACCTGGGGATTCATGAAACAAATATTTCCGCTTCTTTTTGGCGGTGTTATTGTTGCCGGATTTTTGCTTGGCCGGCCTGGACATCCAGCTTTGATACCTGCTCAATATATTCAATCACTCCTTGGTGGAAACTCACTTTGGGCAAATTTATTTGCCTCTCTGGCTGGTGCCTTCATGTATTTTGCCACACTTACCGAAGTACCAATTTTACAGGGACTTCTTGGGGCCGGTATGGGAAAAGGCCCTGCATTAGCATTGCTTCTGGCCGGTCCAGCACTGTCGCTGCCTAATATGTTGGTTATCGGAGGTGTTATGGGGATCAAAAAAACAGTAACATTTTGTGCCATCATTGTGATTCTGTCAACAATTGCTGGTATAATTTATGGCGTTATTGCCGGATAAACAAATATTTCTGCCTGAAATATTTTATCCAATTTATAAACAAAAACCTTATAAGAAGGAGTAAATATGCGATTACTTGCTGAATGGTTTCCAGAATTTGCGGAAGCCTTTGACAAAATTGATGAACTATACAAAGAAAAACGTACAATTGATGAGAAAACCTACCAATTTATCTGTTTTGCGCTTTCTATCAAAAACCGCTCCAAGCCATGCCTTGTAAAGCATTTTATGGGTGCATTGGAAGCAGGCGCTACAGTAAAGGAGCTATCATACATTATGGCTCTCACATTTAGAGAAAGTGCAGGTGGAGACGATTGTTGGACTCATGATGCACTGGGCGAATACAAACAAATGATAGCAAACGGGCTTAAAAGCTCCGAATGCTGTTCAACATAATTCAATAAAATTATACAGTATTCGCTAAATATAATTATTAATTGCTTTTACAGGAGCAATATTTGTAAACAAATCTTAACCCAAAATGGAGATTTTTATGGAAATAAAAGTACTTGGTCCTGGATGCCCTAAATGCAAACAGGCAGAGAAGATTGTGAAGGAAACTGTTGAAGAGTCAGGAATTGAGGCAAATATAGAAAAAGTTACAGACGTTATGGAGATTGCAAAATATGGCGTATTAGGAACCCCTGCAATAATTATCGACGGTGACGTTAAAAGTGTGGGAAAAATTCCAAAAAAGGAAGATCTTAAAGGCTGGCTTGAAATTAATTGAAATACTTGAGATTGAGGGCAAACACAAGTTTTGCCCCTACACTCGTTCAATGAAATAATTTATCCATCTTTTTGAACGTTTATGCTTATTGTAGAGGCAAGATATGCCTTATATTAACATACCAAACTCATTGTCAACTTGAAACGTAGCAATCACATTTCGGTCTGTCATTCCAATATAATTTCTTAAAATCTGTTCCTCCTTTCTGCGAATATTTTCACGCCGCGTCATTGACTCCATATTTCCAGTCAAAAAAATTCTTTTTGCGGGTATGTGAAAGAGTTGTTTCATTGATGATTTGCTTTGACGATGTAATACAGGAATCAATTTCAACATGATCGCCAAATCAAATTGCATGCCTTGTTCCAAATAATTGGCCCAATCAATATCATTAATCGCAATACATACCGGTTTTAGCTGAACAGGTAAGATATGAGGTGCAAATAGTTGTAGAATATCAATTACAGATGAATCCTTATCAATTGCAAGGTAGGTGTCTAAGGATAAATTCTTATTAAAAGGATATGACAAGGGGTGCATCCCACAACCGATATCAACAATTGATTGCGGGGTATTAATAAGATCAAACAATTGCTTGTAAAATGATTCGTAATATGGCAACCGCTCTTTTGATGAAACATGGCTTGCTAACAAATCTATTAAAAGATTGTCAAACGTTTTTGAGTTATCGCTTTTTTTATTAAAATTAGCCAGTTGTTGTTTGAGAGTACTTTCATTTGCCGAATCCTGATGATATTGTCGTAATTGATAATATATCGTCTTTTTTACATCCTTGATAAAACGTTTGTAGGCTTTTAATCGCGTAATATGGCCTCTTTTGTTTTCTTGTATTTTCTGGATCAATTGGGGATGGCGTTGAATGGTTTCATTGATATGTTTTCTTGCTGATTCATGCCCAATTTTGTAACGGCTGCATATGGATTTTATTTCTTGATCGACCAGTTCTTTGGGGAGGATATTCATTTTGACACCAATGATTGCCATGATTTTGTTAATGCACTGTCAGGAAACCAATATTCATGTTGGGTCAAAATATTATCAAGCCATTTATCCAATGTATTGTTTTCTAAAAAAGTATGGATATCCTTGATTGTTTGAAGAATTGTCCACAGGTTATGGCAGGTCAATTGATAAATATCATCAAGAATGAGGGAAATGTCATCAAAATTTTTGCAATACTGGCACGGGCATTTGTATTCTCCTGAAATGATTTTTCCCATATCTTTTGTGGCACCATAGGGTGTCATATACCATCCTTGACGCGCATAATGTGCATATGATGAAGAGTCAAAGATATTCGCACCCAGAGCAACCATAAATGGCAACTCAACAGGATCTCCTGCGCCATATACGTGTATGGGAATATCATCAGGGCACATGCGCCTGGCATCTTTGATAACTTTACCAACAAATGCAAGATTATGGTTTCGATTGAAAAATGGAACCAGACTTCCCAAGGCAAGATAACGTACATTCAATTGCATCAGTTCTTCAGTACTTTTTTGTCTTAAGTCATGATATTTTCCACCTTGTTGGACACCTGCCAATGTCGCATTTTCCAGTAATGTCATGGCTTCATTAATGCGAATAAACGTTCTATCCCATTTTTTTTTTGCAATCTTTCGTGACTCACCAGGGCCACAGACCAAATCCAGCGGTGAAACAATATCTGAACCAATTTTTTCCTGAAATTTTACAATGGTTTTGTTCTTTAAATAAAGACTTCCTTGAAACCCTTGGAATGCGCCAGAGTCTGTCATAACAAGATCAGGATAACCTACATATTGATGAAGAGACTGTTCCTTTTCAAGTATATTTCTGGTGGATCTCTTTTTATATAAAAAAAATGCATTGACGATACAGCCCTTTACATTGAATTCATTTACCCACAATTCCACTGGAAATGGAGATTCAACCGGATGATAGACAGGTAAAAATATGGGCAGCTGAAATTGCTGCCCTTTTCGATTTTGTAATATTGGCATGATATATTATTATTGATTTTCCTAAAAAGTACCTTGAATAGCGAAGTACACCATTACATTATCTTCATCATCATCTGGACTGACTGGAAAAGCGAGATCTGTATAACATGATAAATAATGATGATAAAAAAAGCGAATCCCCAGGCCATACCCGGTCAAAGATTTATTTTGTGGGCCTATTTCCGGCTCATTGTTCAAACGAATCCATCCATGATCAACAAAAAGCCCTCCTTGAACCAATTCAGACAGGGCATGTCCAAAAAAATGTTTTTCTGAAGCGGGTGAAAACATCCATTCCATTGAAAGATTGAATCCTAAATCCCCCAGATATGCAGAGGGTTGATGTCCACGCACAGCCTCATATCCACCGATTGCCATTTGATCCAATGGGATCAGATCATCTGATGACCACTGGCCATTGAATCGAAGAACAAATTGACTAAATCTTTCGATTTGCTGGACACGTGATCCAGACAAAGATATCTTTTGAAGCGCTTTATTTGTTTTTTCTATGCTGGGCCCTTTGTCCACAAAACTGACCTGATAGGTACATTGTCCACGCGTTTTTCCAAAAAAATGATCGACCATATCAATGTCAATTCCTGCTTTTATTGAATTTAATTGATACGTTCCAATTGAAAACGATTTCCAGGCAGTGGTTTCACTATACGTATGAAAATAGCCCAGATGCATGTTCATTCGCATATTACGTTTCAATACAATGGGATGTCTGATATCAGCACCATACATTTCTGTTTGACCTTCAATGGCCAATACAGCCAATTCCTGTCCCAATTGTGAGCTGCTTTTGATAAATGAAAATGAAACATAGGTTCCATAATAATTGACAGGTATGTCCAAATTGGCAGATCCAATAAAAATATCTGAAGGATTATCGCCGGAGATACCTTGAAGCAGCAATGTTGTTCCAGCGTAAGGATCGGTTATTTGGCCTGATAGGCTGTATCGGTTTTTACTAATATTTTCAGAGCCATAATTATTATAAGATAAGTGAAATTGATGTGCACGTCTGTCTTTATTTTTTAAAACAATATCAACAGAAGATTTTTTTTCACCTTTTGTTAACAGTAATTCTGTTTCATTTTCAGGGAGATCATTAACCAAAAGCAGACCTTTTTCAAGATGACGCTCATGAATCACATAATTGAGCGTGTCAACTTCAAAATAACCACGAAGCAAATTATCTGAATAATAGGTATTGCCTGTCACCTGTATTTTATCCAATATCCCCTCAGCCACCATTAGTTTCAGCACCCCATCTTTAATGTCTTGTTTGGGTATATAGCATCGCGCCAAAAAATATCCCTGCTCTTTATATGTCAGGGTAATGCGATCTGTCAGCAATTGCATGTCTTCAAAATTAAGCATGGCATCAGGAAAATGTCGAGCCAAAAAATCATTGAGCACTTTTTCAAGGCGATGCGTTGAAATGACTGTGTTTCCCTGTATGTCAAAGGATTGAATATGCACCCGCATGGAAGATTCATCCTGAGCAATAGCGCTACTCAATGAAAAAAATAGAATACATAAAAAACAAGAAATATACTGAACAATTGAAAAATAGGTTTTATTCACGATAAACTCCTCTCTAAAATATCAGGCAGCCACAAACGACACGCCGAAGCAAAATCTTCTGGATAATGCCCATTAATCCAGCGCAATTGGGATTCACTGAATGCACCGGGTGACTCAGGCATTCTGGGTAAAAAAGCAATAATCAATCGCTGATCTGTTGACAATGCACAAAAACGACTGGCATACTCAATATGCGTAACCAATTGTGCATTCAGAGCAGATAAAATCTTTGCGGTTATGAAAATGCTGCGATCCAGGGCATCCCGTAATTGGCGATCCGCCATGAGAATATTTCCAACAGCAGATGTTGGCATAATCTGTATTTCCCACTGGGATGTCTGCGCTTTGGGAACATATATTAAAATATGTTCATCGGAATATATAATTAATTCCTGCGGCCCTTTGTTTGGATTGTCCATCCGCCGATTATTTTTAATTGCCTGAACATAGGTATCAAAAAAAGAACATCCATAGTTTTGTTTATATGATTTTATAAAATCTGCAACAAGATCACCGCATGCATAACTTTTAATGGTTGAATCATTTTCATTCGAGGGTATCTGTGCGGGAATCATAGCATATTGTTGATGAATTTGTTGATGTGATGCGTGCAGTCGATAATGATTGGGCGCATAACCCGCACCAAAATTCCATCCCCAAAGATTGCCATCAAATGTAAAAATTTCAGGCGATTGCTTTAAATGCGTAAGAATTGTCTTACGAAGTGTTTCCAGGTCTTCTGCTGGAATAATTTTTCGATGGGCATTGATGGTAATATTCAGTTGTTTTGCCAAATGCACGTAAGTTCTCTGATAGTATAGATGTCGCATTCCAGTAATATCATCCATTGTCAGCATATCAATATTGTATCGAATGGCATTATCAGCCATATTGGCGGCATAATGTCCCCAAGGGATATAGCTGTTTGCACGCAGATATTCGTAAACATGACTTTCTTTATGTAAATAGTCACCAACAATAGGGCTTTTCCCCTGAACACCTGGGCGCAGCACCATGACACGTTTGTAATTATCTGGAAGATTTGGATTATTTGCAAGTGTTTCAAAAATAACTGGCTTATAAATAATGGGACAGCCAATGGAGGCATCATATTTTAAACCCGTTGGTTGGTCTTGATTGTCAAATGTAAACGCACAAACATGTTTTGCCAGTGGAATCAGGTCTTGAGGATCATCCGACAATAAGGCGATAGTTAACTGGATCGCTTCAGGTAATTGCGATAGGAGCTTACAGGTCTTCTCCTTTGGTATTTCAGAACTGTCAGCCCATAGCGAGAGGCTTTTCGACCATGAAAAGGAAGGTTTTGGCGTCAAAGAAAAATCCGCTCCTTTTTTTTCATCCGCCCATCGCTTTTTAATATAGGTTGTCCCTTTAAATGGAAAGGCATTGGGAATTTCATAGATAATATCTGCTTCCTGTATGTGAATATCATCTGATGGATAATTGTCTTGATTTATATTTGAGCGTCCATCAGAATATATTCCCAATGATTGGATAAAATCATTTTGTCTTAAATTATGAACGTCATATGATGGTTGGTGTATCCCATAAATAAATTTACCTTTGGGGGATACGCAGGTTCTGATGGACATAGTTCTCTCCAAAGCAGTTATCATGTGTAATTATCTGGTTGATTAGAAAATCTTGGTAAATAAATTCCCCTTTTTTACTGTATGTTTTGTGATTAATGATCGTAGAAACAAGGCAGGGCTTATATCTACAGAACTTAAACCGTAAACGAACAATATTAGAAATGGGGAACTTATTTTACGAGCATTCCTTATTCTATTCTAATTATATCAGATTTTTCATCATCAGATTCATAATCATCAGAGGCATTTTTACCTTCTAATATAGACAACATAACATTCACATGTCCATTTAGATCTGATGCCTGAGATGAAAGCGAATCACAAGCACCTGCATTTTGTTGTGTTACATCTTCCATTTGAGAAAGAGACGTATTAATTTGTTCGATTCCTTTGGTTTGCGAATCAGATGCTTCCGCAATATTACTGACAAGCTGCGTTACTTCCATTGAGATCGTGTTTACCTCTGCAAAGGCATCGCTCGTTCTAACGACAAGTTCATTACCTTCTTTTATTTTACTCACATTGTGCTCAATGAATTTTTCTGTTGCCTTGGCAGCATCAGCCGAACGTTTTGCCAAAACACGAACTTCATCCGCAACAACTGCAAAGCCACTTCCCGCCTCTCCTGCTGTGGCAGCCTCAATAGAGGCATTTAATGACAAAATATTGGTTTGAAAAGATATGTCATCAATGGTTTTGATTACCTTGACTGTTTCTTCACTTGTTTTTGATATTTCTTTCATTGAATCAGTTAAGGCTCTCATGGCATCATTGGTTTTATCCATCAATGTATTAACTTTTTTCATCAATTCATCAGCATGGTTCGCATTATCACTATTTAATTTCGCCATTGAAGAAATCTGTTCCATTGATGAAGATGTTTCTTCAAGACTGGATGCCTGCAAGTTCGCACCTTCTGAAATCTCCTTGCTGGCATGATTTAAGGCTTCACTGCTTTTAGAAAGGTTTGAAGTGATCTCACCAAACTGACCTTGTACTTCCTTGAATTCTTTGTTGCTGAATTTTTTTAGTCCTTGGAAAATTGCTTTAATTGGAGCCGTAATAGCGCGCGTGAGAAAAAATGATATCAACAAGGATATAAGAATGCAGGCAATTGTTCCAACAACAATCATTTGTTGTGCCAACTTCGCAGATCGGGATGCCTGTTGCTGACGATCAGTCATGCGTGAATTTTCATCCAAAATAAAATCTGACAAAGTTTTTCGCACTTTTTCCATGATACTGCTGCCTGTTCCAGCTTCAATAAGCGCTGTGACATCAGCCATAACCGAACGTTCTTTGTTTGCTTCCATTCGTTTCTTGATTTCAGGCTCCACATCCTCTTCGATCCATTTTGTAATAATTGTTTTGATTTGATTAATACTTTGTTCAGTATTTTCAATAACAAAGGCATTATCAATAAAATCCATTAACGCATAGATTGTTGTATTAAATTTTTCTTTTTTTGCCTGGAGAACATCCAGAAATTTTTTATTGCCTGTAATCAAATAAGCGCGTAAACTATTCTCCATCTGATCCATACATCTTCCAACAGAAAGGGTTGTCCGACTGGCCCATTCACTTTTGTCTGTATCAAAGGCATCCAGCAAATCTTCAATAAAAAACTCAATTTCATCCAGTATTTTAAAACTGTCATTACTATCAATTTTTGCAATAATCTTTTCAAAGGCGGGATCATTATTTGAAATATTTTCTCGCATTTCAATAAGAGGCGTGGCAAATTCATCCATCCATTTTGAAATCAGTTGCTGCATGTTCTCAAAAAATTCAACAGTTTCTTCACGATCAAATGTGGCTTCGATAATTTGATGAACAAATTTTTCATGCCGGTAAAAAGCATCTTTCGCATTCTTATATTTTAACAAGAATTCATCTTTTCCAGTAATTAAAAATCCCCGCATACCGGATTTCAGGTTTTCGATATCTGTCGTGATTGTCATTATCAGGTTCGTACCGCCCATATTTTCTGAATTAAGAAAATCAATATCCAGGCTTTCCAGATAAGTCGCAACATCTTCAAGTTTCTTTTTACCAATACCTGAAGCCAGTTTTTGTTTTACATATTGATCATTCTCAATGGTAATTGCGACCTGGCGACGTTTGGCGATTTCGGGCTGAGCTGCGTCTTCATTCCACTTATCAATTAATTTCTCAATTTTTTGTAATCGTTCCACCTGTTCATGGCTCTCTCTAACCAATTGAATAGACTTTGCAATTTTGTTGTGAAGATTTTTATTTCCATTGGTATAGGATTTTAAGAATTCATCTTTTCCTGCAATTAAAAAACCACGTTCCCCACTTTCGAGATCACTGATAATTTTGTCAATATCTTTGGCACTGCCCATAATCCGATGGCTGGAATCCACCCAGGCATTGGTTTCAAGTAAAGTCTTAATATTGATCATGCACACAACACCCAATATAATGACCAATATGAGGGGGGCACTCGTGCCCAGAATCATTTTTGTTCCTAACCCCAAATGACGCAACATGCTTGCTCTCCCTTGTAAAAAATTGAGATATTATCGACGTTGATAATTATACAATCTAATATGAAAATTTATCATCTGTCAATAATTATATACCCTTTTTCAACGCAATATTTGTCATGAATGAAAATCATTCTTTGAATTTGTTCCAAACGAAATGTGTTTATATATTTCACCGATTGCGTTGAGCGGGTAAGCAAATGCGAACCTGCGCGCCATCGACAGAACGATTTTCTAGTGTTATAGATCCGTTATGTACTTCAATAATGTTTTTGACAATTGATAAGCCCAGTCCAGTCCCCTTTTCTTTTGAAGTATAAAAAGGATCCCATATTTTTTTGAGTATGTCTTCCGGCATTCCTGTGCCTTCATCATCAATGACAATCCAGATTTCTTCAACATCGGCAGTAACAGAAATGCTTATCAATCCACCATTTGGCATGGCCTGCATGGCATTTATCAAAAGATTTAAAAAAGCCTGATACAATAAATTCTTATCTGCCATAATCCTGGGTAGATTGTTTTGATATGAAATTTTGACTTCACATCTGAATTTTTCAAACTCCGGCTTTAAAAAAGCTGTATTTTTTTCAATGATATCAGAAATATGACATTCTTTAAAAGAAGGATTCGCTGGACGTGAAATCATTAAAAAATCAGTAATTATATCATTTAGACGGCCTGTTTCTTCAATAATAACATGTGGAAGATTATTTTCTGGATCAAATCTGGCCATTTTCTTTTGAAGCAATTGTGCAGAGCTGCGAATAATTCCCAGAGGATTTCTTATTTCATGAGATACACCCGCAGCCATTTCACCCAATGCAGCAAATCGTTCGGAATGTCGAAGTTGTGCTTCAAGTCTAAGACGTTCATCATTGCGTTTACGAATAATTCCTTCCCCTCTTAAAACCATGTAAATTAGAACCAAAGCCAAAGATCCCATAACAGCTAAAGAGGTCATAAAAATAAAAAACTTGAAACGAAACACTGCCAGATAATCCTGTGATAAATCTTGCACAATTTCAATAATCCCTAATAGAGGACCCGACATATTAGAAACTGATTTTTCTGCGCGTAAAGGAATATAGGTGGATAACTTTGCAATTTTGGGAAGTCCAATCATCAGTTCAATCATATTGCCTTTTTGGACCAGCTTCGATGTTGACTTACCTGATCGAGCATTAAAATAACCAATGCCGCCCATATTGGACAGTCCGGTCATTTTCTGATTAAAGCTATATGATATGGTATTATCCATATCATATATATTGACCTGATCCACATAGAAACTATGAAGGGTCCCTCGAACAACCCGGTCGAGTCGTTCATATTGTGCTTGATTGCTTAATTGTATTTTACCCACTTCGATGGCAACTGGAATAATAAATTGTAAAAATATTTGATGATTTAAATTTTCGGCCAATAACTGTGCGTAATCTTCACTTTTTGTGAGCAGCATGCTTCTCGCCCACTGCATAATCAGCACTGACATAATCAATGCGCCAACAAAAACAAAGATCATGCTGGTAAACGTAACATATTTTGTCAGACGATAGGGACGCAAATGTTTTGTGTCTAAGGTTAAAAAGTTTGCTGATTTTTTTAAAAAGTTTTTCTTCACTGTTGTTGTACCGGAAGGTTTTCATTTCGCCAGGCATCCAGCCCACCATTGAGATGATATACATGATCAAATCCCATAAAAAAAAGTTTTTCTGCAAGATGCGCGCCCAATGGACAATCAATTGAACCGCAATATGTGATTAAAGTTTGTTGAGGATTGGTCTGAGACATGAAAGCATCTAAATACATGTCAAAATCATGTTCCGGTAAGTTGATGGCATTTTTGATATGGCATTTCTGATAATCCGCTTTTGAACGTGCATCAATAAACAAATAATCTATTTTGCCATAACAAGAGGCTGCTTCTTTGATATTAATGCTTCGGGGCTTTGCATGCGATTCAGAAACACTTTCGTTTTGGATCACAGTTGGTGTATAAGGCTCAGTTAATTTCAAGCCTTTGGGATGAAAATAATTGACGGTTAATGAAATGGACAATGTTAATAATATAATCATTGCCAATTCTTTGGTGATTGTTAAATTCGCCATGGCGACTCCTGGATGCTTCACAGCTTGTAAATAAAAAGGTGGAAGTTATTTTCCGAGACTTCCTAAGCACACAGATTGTATCGAAAACCTATTTTTCCAATCGAATCAATCGAAACCCAACATCCTTGCTTTTCATGTCACTGGCATACCCACGTCGGTCGGAACATCTTAAATTATTGTATTGATCACTCCAGTCGCCCCCTCGAACAACTTTAACTTTCCCATGCTTGACATGAGGTGAATTTTTGCGATGCTTTTTGTAGGCTTCTGGTTGATAAGCATCCGTGCACCATTCAGAAACATTGCCACTCATGTCATACAAATCCAACAGATTTGAAGACTTAATTCCCACACCATGGGTAATAAACATACTATTTTCGTTAAACCAACCCAAGTGGTTGATATCAAGTCCCCTGCCAGAATATTTTTGAGATTTTCCACCACTACGACAGGCATACTCCCATTCTGCTTCTGTCGGCAATCGAAATTTTTGCTTTGTTCTTTTTTCAAGTTTTTCGATAAAGATTTGTACGTCATCCCATGATACTTTTTCAACAGGATAATGGCTTCCATAGGCTGACATTGAGGGATTTTTTTCCATAATAATTTGCCACTCATTTTGAGTGACTTCATATTGACCCATCCAGAAATCATCAACACAAACCTTATGCAGCGGATATTCATCAGGATCACACTGACCCGTCCATTTCCCGCATCCCATTTCATAACATCCGCCTTTAACATAGATAAAAACCATGCCTGTAATTGTTTCCTGCCATTGTTTTTGATCTGTTGGTTTTTGGTGTTGTGTACTGGGTTTAAGATTTTGTTCGACAGATTTCATTTCTTTTTGGGTATTACTGTTGATTGTCTCTTCTTGTTTTTGTTGTGGTTTTGGAGACTTCTGAAGTTGTGTTTCATGTTCTGGTTCTTTTGAAATTTGCGTTTTTACAACTGCAATATTTTCTTTTGTTGCAGGGATTTGACTTTTTAAAGATTCTTGTTTCGCCTGAATGTTTGATGTTTTAATAGAAGGTTCTTCAGGTTTTAGTGTTGATTCTTTAATGGAAACTGTTTTTGTGCTTGTGATATCTGCAATATCTCGGTGGATCTTTTTTGATGTCCTGGATTGTAATACAGGTTCAATACTGCAATCCCTCCCTTTTTTAACAGTTATCCATTTACTGAAAGTTTTATAACCCGACTTTTCTACTTGAATAAGATATCTACCTGTTTGTAGGGCCATCCCATGGGAGTATGGCGGAACAATGTTCATCACTCGAATTCGGGCATCTGGTGGATCAGGATTTACAAACAATCGAGAATAAGGCAGCGTCGATTTTAGTACGATTGTTTCTTTCATACGATCCTGATTGGCAATGGTAATCCACTTGACCTTTGTTATATAGCCCGGTTTTGAAACTTCGATTTTATAGTTTCCAGGAGAAAGCATCATGCCATAGCGATAAGGCGGAACAATATTCATAATACGAATACGTGCATCATCAGGCACAGCTTTAATGTATAAGCGTCCGTTCTGTATATCAACAATTGGTGGTGGCGCTTTCTTTTCAGCTGTCAGGTCAACAATATCCAATTCTTTATCTTCTTCAGCTATCTTTTTTCGAACACTCTCTGGTGAAGAAAAAACAAATTCCCCAATGTCATGACCATCGAATGTTGCATAATCAGGCTTTTGCCCCTCATTGGTGGCTCTTGGCATGATAAAACTGCATAATTCCAGGCAGGTAATGCTGCCATCTCCATTAATATCTGCACGACCTTTTTCCAGTCCCTGAACAAACAGTTTACTTAAAACATTGTGAAGCGGCACGTTATTATCAGCAGGTATTTTTTTGTGTTTTCCGGCAGTCAATATCTGTCTGGCTTTTTTCTGCGAAACTAACTTCAGGTAATTGGGGCTTGTAAGCATAATCCCCTCACCTTTTAATTGATCAATAACTCTGATTGGCGCATCAATTAAAAATAGTTGATGCTTTGCAACGGACATCAATTTTGATTGTCGTTCCAGATCAGACATGGAAATGTAAATTTGATTTGCATTCATTTCTATGTTTTCTTTATCATATGGAATTAGATACGTATCAAGTTGGTCACCATTTTGTTTGGAATATCCATGACCGGAAAAATAAAACAGTACCTGGTCATTTGCTTGAAGTCGAGGAGCAATGTTTTTCTCAAGGCGTGCAATTATAGCATGTCTTGTCGCATCCCGATCATACAACGACAATACTTCAAACCCCTTTTGTTTTAGAACATTTGCAACATTTTCAGCATCAGAACGCGCATATGGCAGATTTTTCCAACGAATGGATGCATACTTGCTAATTCCAACTACAAGGGCATAACGTTTATTGTTATTGGCCTCATCTGCGAATCCTGTCTCCAATGTCATCCAAAAAAACATGATTATCCAGATCAATACTGGTATTTTACATTGCATAACGAGCCTCCAATAGAGTAAAGGTTTAATCTTTTTAACCCCACATTTGGGCAGCATTTGGTAAGTTATATTAAACAATTTTACAAGATCAATTTATCTAATCTCACAGAACATGCCTTTGGTCAAGCATAATTCAACCCAGGCGCATTCCAAAAAAATCGAACGTGCCAGTTACTGAAGTGGGAAAGATATTTTTTCAGACATCCTTATTTGGCTGGGATCAATTTTAACTATTGCCAAAAAACCATCAGAATAGTCTGGATTTTTAAGATATCTTTCCACATTAGTGGGTTTAGGTATGGGTTCAGAATCAATTAATAACCCTTCTATGTGGCACAAAGCTGCTTCATGGGCTTGTTCTATCGCCTCTTCAATTGTAGAACCTGCAGAAAAACACCCTGGAAAATCTGGAAAAGAAACCCCATAATCTGAATCAGCATCTTTATGAATAATTATTGGAAATATCATGTTGATTACCTCCATTTCCAGTGTGCCTGTCGGAATATATTGCGTAAAGTTCCTACAGGCAGATCTTTTTTTGGGGTGAGGAACTGTAACTTTACCAATCTTTTCTGGATGTTTGAACTGAAAAGGATCTCCTCTGGTGTGGTGAATGAACCACCCTTCGTTTTTAAGTCTTTTTATTATCTCACTACTTTTCATAGTTATTTATGATACACATAATTACACTAAAATGCAAAATTTCTCATGTTTGGTCGAAAATAAAATACAATATTGACAATTATAATCATCAACATATAAAATAGAATTATGTCAAAAACACTTATCCTTACAGAAAAACCATCTGTTGCCAATGACTTTGCCCGAGCTTTAAATGTGAAGGGCCGAAATAATGGCTACATTGAAAATAATGCATTCATCATTACATGGGCAATTGGGCATCTTGTTGAACTAAAGAAACCAGAAGATTATCATCCGCGATGGAAAGCCTGGCACCTGGATACCCTTCCTATCATGCCAGAATCTTTTGACTATAATCCCATTGATCGTACCTCTCAACAATTAAAGATCATTCAAAAATTGCTTAATACAGATGTGAGTAAAATTATTATTGCAACTGATGCTGGACGTGAGGGTGAAGTTATTGCCCGTACTATCCTGATGAAATGTAATCACCTGAATAAAACATCATTATACCGCTTTTGGACAAGTCAGGCTTTAACTGATGATGTCATTCGTGATGCGCTGAATAATTGCAAACCAGCTGAAGCATATGATCGACTGTGGAAAGCGGGCCAATCACGACAAATCGCAGACTGGCTCGTGGGTATGAATGGTTCTCGCGCTGCAACATTAAAAATGAACGACCTGTTCAGTGTTGGACGGGTTCAAACGGCTGTTCTGGCACTTCTGGTAGATCGCCGTCGTGAACGTGAAAATTTTAAGCCTGAGCCATATTGGATATTAAAAGCCTTGTTTACTAATCCCAAAGGGTCATGGATTGGAACCTGGTTTCGTAAACGTCAAACGCGAATCCCTTCACAAGAAAAGGCTCAGGATATTGAGAAGAAGATTTCAGGCCAGGATGGTATTGTTCAATCCGTCAAAAAACAAAAAAAATCTGAACCTCCACCGCTGCTGTATGCGTTAACCGATCTACAACGAGATGCCAATAACAAATATGGCTTTTCCGCCCAAAAAACGCTTCAATTGGCTCAGGATTTATATGAAAAATTTAAATGCCTGTCATATCCCAGAACAGATTCCAATGTATTGGGTTCAAAAAATGCAGATCTGGTTCAATCTACAGTTTCAAAATTGTCTTCTGTATACAATGAAATATTTGCTGGTGTTCAAGCCCGACGCATGAAAAATACATATAAACGAGTATTCAATGATGCAAAACTTACAGATCACCACGCATTGATTCCACTTTCCCCCTTACCATCAGGTGCATCATCAGATCATCAGAAAATTTATATGCTCGTATTAAAACGCTTTGCCCAAGCCTTTCATTCAGACTGTCAATTTGAACAAACCGAAATAATCACACTGGTTTGTGAAGAAAGTTTCCGAACCAAAGGTAAGGTCATTTTGGTTCCTGGCTGGCGAATCCTTGAAACACAGTCCGCCAAGCCGACAAAAAGCCCATCTGAGGATGAAGAAGAAGATCAAGATCAACTGCCTCCTCTAAAAAATGATGATCCGGCTCATGTTCAAGAAACCAATTGTTTGCAAAAACAAACAAAACCACCACCTGAATATACTGAAGCCTCATTATTACGCGATATGACCAATCCGGGTCGATATGTCTCTGACAACAAATTAAAACAAATTTATCGTGGTGATATTGGTCTGGGAACGCAATCAACACGTGCACAAACCATTGAAACATTGTTATCTCGTAAATATATTGTTCGCAAAAAACGTCAAATTCTGGCGACTGATAAAGGATGTCTTCTCATCGAAACTTTACGACAATTTGATATTACAAAAATACTCACATCTCCTGAAGAAACGGCACGATGGGAAATGCAGCTTGAAAGTATTGCACAGGGAAAGGGTTCTGATAACGAATTTTTAGAAAGTATCAAATCATTTGTGGTGCAATCTGTTGAAGAATTTAAAACCAATGTCATTCAAGTCGATCGTAACAAATTGGGAAAATGTCCGGAATGCGGTGGCAATATTATAAAAGGAAATAAGGACTATGGATGTTCAAATTGGCGTGAGTCTGATGGCGCGTGCCGAGTTGTCATTAAGTCTAAAATAAATGGCCGCTTTATTTCTCCCTATATGCTTCGCTGCCTGCTCGAAGCGCATAAAATTGGTCCATACCGCTTTCCTGACACCAATCTACCTTATGGAGAAATCCATCTGGAAAAAAAAGACAATGCCTGGGATTTAACTGTAAAAAAATCCAAAAAACCCAAGAAGCTATCCCAAAAAATGCTGCCTGAATGCCCTGTATGCGGCGGTGAAATTATTGATACGCCAAAGGCTTATGGTTGCAGCAATTGGAAAGATATTGATGGTGGATGTAAGTTTGTAGTTTGGAAAACAACTGCAAAACGCGAAATTACAAAAGAAGAAGCCATTCAATTAATGGAAACCGGAACAACAGATTTACTGGATGGCTTTATATCCAAAAATGGCAAGCCATTTCGTGCCCGATTGATACTTCAAAACATAAATGGGAATGAACTATTGAAAGCAGCTTTTGATTTTGCAAATTGATTTATCGCCAATCAAAAATATCAAAGAGTTTTGCTTATCTTTTTCATTTATACCGCCTTAGGGCTTGCGTGTTAACCTCAAAAGGAGAAACCATGAACTTTGATAAACATTTCAGTATATTGTCAAAAGCATTTGGCCGCGGAGTATTTCCATACCAAATGACATGGATCCTCGATTTGCCAGGTCGCGGATTAATTATGTCGGCCAAAACTGTAGCCAATAGGCTTCCAGTAACATCTTCAGCAACAGTGCTTGAAATAGGTCCTGGATCTGGTTATTACAGCGTTGAAGTTGCCAAAAAAGTTGTACACGGAAGACTTGATATCCTTGATATTCAAAAGGAAATGTTAGATAAATGCAAACAAAAAATGGATTTGGCTGGATTAAAAAATTATAAAACACATCTTGGAGATGGAAAAACACTTCCGTTTGAAGACAATAGCTTTGATGCTATTTATATGGTCACAGTATTTGGAGAAATCGAGAATCGTAAAAATTTCTTAATGGAAGCGGCTCGAGTATTAAAGCCGTGTGGTGTTATCTCAATTACTGAACACCATCCTGACCCCGATTTTGAGACTCCCGCAATTTTGCAAGATAGCGTCGAGTCGTTCGGATTCTCGTTGGTACAAAAATTTGGATGGCGATGGGCTTATACATTAAATTTCTTCAATCGCGAAAGAAATGGTGACAAATAGAAGACCTTTTTGGTAATTGAGCCGGTTCATGAATAATCATGTCTATTTATTCTTATTTATTTTAATACCCAAACCACGATTGGCTTGAATAACATGAGAGTGAAATACTTCAAACCAACTGATTATTCCTGACAAAATGTTTAAATATCTGCAAAATGGAATAAGTCACAGTATATGTCAATAAGACCTATCCGGTTCATTGATCTTCATTATCAAACAACAACAGAAAAAAAGGATATTTCCGCTAAAAATGCCACATTACATGAGTTAGAAGTCAATTTTTCTCTTGAGTTTGTTGAAAAAAGCAATTTTTTCCCAGAATGGTACACTTCCTTACCAGAACTTACAGATCAGGAACATAAATTGTTAGATAAAGTTAAGGCTGGCTATATCAATCTCATCAAATATCCTCCGATGTTAGAAAACACAGTGCAGATGGCTATAGTTGCTCCCTTGCTCTATTTGGCAGATTTTTATTTACCACCATTTCATATTCAATCCGAGGTCTCAATCAGCGTAACAGATATTGATGAAGATATTACAATTGAAGGTAAAATTGATACCCTCCTTTTAAAAGACCAGTTGTGGGTAGTAGTCATAGAATCGAAACGAGCCTCTTTTTCTATTGAAGCAGGATTAGCTCAAATACTATCGTATATGCTGGCAAATCCAAATCCCAATTTTTTGAGGTATGGACTCATTACGAATGGTGGAAGTTTTACGTTTGTCAAATTAGCAGGAAAAAAACCTCAGTATGCCTTATCACGAATTTTTGAGCTTCGAAATCCAGGTAATGATTTATATGATGTTCTTCGTATTTTAAAATATTTTCGAGAGTTATTTTTACAAGATAATAAAGAACGATCTAATACCAGTCATTCACCACAAACATAATTAAAAAATCTGTGCAAAATTATGTTAACACGAGACCTTTATTCATAAGTACTCCATAAAGTCAGGTTTAATAAAGAGGATCAATTATAAACAATTCATGACCCGTCTCAGCAAACTGATATCCTTATCCTGGTATCGAAACAAAAGCAATTCTCCCAATTGTTTCTTGATTTCATTACCAACCTGCTCACGCAATGAAAAAAGAACCTGTTTGTCTTCATACTGATTTTTATATGGTTCTGTTTCAATGGCTTGACCAAAAGAGACATAAACTCTTTCAGGGCGAGGAATAGGCGACAAAGCAATGCCGCGTGTTATTGCAGGAATTTCTTCCCCTTTTTTAATCACATACTCTAAAATTCCGCTTTTTTGAAAAAACTGTCCAACAAAAGTATTAATAATATCATCGCGATCAATAAGGATTGAAAATGCATCATCAATGCCAATGGAAGCCACCGGAATAATTGGATACTGATGTTTAATTGCCAGGCGCGCAAAGCCGGTGCGTTGCTTCCAGATTAATTGATAGGATTCACCTTTACGTTTACATACTTCACGCCCGCCACCAGGAAATACAATAATATTTTCCTTTGATCTCATGAGTTGCTCACAATTTTCAGGTGTTCCACGAACAGCGCCAATCCATGATAAAAAATCCCGCCAGCCTGGTACCATGTAATGAAAATGATCTGCAAGCCCTCGAATATATATGCCTTTTTTTCGATACAACTCTATGGCATAAAGAGGAACATCCAAAACACCATGAATTGTATGATTTGCTACAAACAAAGCTGGCTTTTCAGGGTTGATGGATTCTATTCCAAAAAATTGGGGCGAAAAATATAATCGAAGGGGCGTGCTTATACGCCAGAGTGTTTTTATTGATGGTGGGTCAAAATGGGTTGTTGCTTGCATCTAATATGCCTTTTAGTTTTGTAGACTATCTTCGTAATTTTTGGGATATATTTCAAAAAAAAATATATCCCATATACTTCTTAGGAAATCTCGGAAAATAACTTCCTTTGTTAAAATTGAATGTTTTGCAGGATCAAATAAATCTAATCGCACAGAACATACCTTTGGATTGGTAGATATGATTTTCTAGCTATTACCGCAGTATACACTAATTATTGAAAAAGCTGCTCGCTCACCACTGGATAATGCACCTTCAAGGTATCCTCCTAAATGGGTTGCGGTTTCTGTACCGGCAAAATGCACTGTATTATCCCATATGCTTGTTTTACCTGAAGGTGGCTGGTATTCGGGATGATTATGTACAGACCGCAGGTCATATTCAGTAGCTGTAAATTCTTCCTGTGCCCAGTCCTGATAATAAATTTTGACAGGTTCTCCCGCCTGCTGACCATAAAGCCTGGAAAGCTGCATAAGTATGGCCTGTATTATACCGCTCCTGTTTTTTCTTCGCAATGCCGGAATGTTAACAAACCCTGTCAACCCATAGGGGATTTCAGTCTCGTTGGATCCATCATGAATCTCCCCCGCTGGTCCATACAGACTAAATCCCTGGCCGGAGAGGCCCATCTCCCGCCAATTTATTGTATCATATAAGGTAAAAAATTTTGCATGCCCGGCCATCCATGTGCTTGTTTTTAGCATGGCCTGGGTAAGATGATATGACAAATCAGGTGTAAACAAGATAGAACTTGCAGCAAGCCTGGGTGGTAACGCAAGAATTATTCTTGATGTCTTTATTTGACATTGGGGTTCCTGGTCATGACGACCCACAGTTACCAGAATGCCATCGTTCAATCGTTCGATTTCACATACCGGATGATTTAATCGGACGACATTTTTGGGAAGCCTTTTGCAAAGACCTTTGACAAGAGCAATCATCCCACCATTTAATCGCCATCCAGGCGGCTCCATTGGATAGCCGGAAATTGTTTCAACATGACCATCCCTGGTCTGGAATCGACTCAAGCCTGTTTCAAACTGAGGATATCCTTTAAGTCCCAGTGTCTGTATTAACGCATTTATCTTGGGGTTCATTTCAGGCCAATACCAGGATGGACCGAGATCGACAAAAAAACCATTATGCTCAGGGCTTAAAATTCTTCCCCCTATGCGTAATCTGGCTTCAAGCAGAATCACAGGTACATTTTTTGCCGATAGCAGAAAGGCCGCATAAATTCCACTTAAGCCTCCTCCAATGATAATGTTATCAACTTTTTCAATCTTCATTTGCAATCAATACTTTCCCTGATATTCAATTTTTTCATACGATTCCAAACAGTAGCACGAGATATTCCTAAAACTTTTGCTGTTTCAGATTGATTTCCTCCGGTTCGTTCAAGTGCATCAACCCGTTCTTTTTTTTCAGTTCTTTTTTATTTAACATTTCCTTTTCTACCTTTTTGGCAAAATCGATAACTTGCACATTCGCCCATTACATTATTGAGTTGAGAATCCAGCTTTAAAATCAAACTGTCTGTAGAATCAAAAGAAATATATAATTGCCCATTCTCTTGGATTTTCCTCCTAAGCGCAATGATTTCCAAATAATCCTCTGTAATATCTTTCGTAGAAGCTTCTTTAAAACAAGCAAACAAAAATCTTGGCTTTTTTCCAGCCTTTAAATTATCATAAGCCAGATCAAATTCTTCTCTTGTGAATTCTCCTGCCTTTGTATAGAGCAATGCAATAACAATATCACAATCCAGCATTTCCTTGTTAAAATAATCCTGAATCCGCTTGCCTTGCAATGAATGTAATAGTTCTTCCCAGATGACTAATTCTAAAAACCTGTTTTCTTTTAATAATGTTTTGTTTTTTCGCGAAATCCACAAGGAAATTTCATTACGTTCTTCATTAAGATCACTTGATGACGCTAAAAATATTTTAGTGATTGTTACAGGACCAGTGATATTTTTTGGAATTTCTAATAATTCAATAACCTGATTATTATTCTCCCATTCAGTTATTTTTCTTGCTTTTATATCAAAATATATGCTTAAGAAATATATGTCCTTATCATCATCAGATGCTGCATATATATTTTTCCGAAGACATCGCATTAATTCTTTGGCTGTCATTATGCAGCTAAAACCTGTAATAATAATAGATTGATCCGTTTCAAATCGAACGACGATCTTATCTTTCGTATCTAATGTGTGACTTTCAATACAGGCATTTCTAAACATGATATAAAAAAACCGGTGAAACCACCTGGCATTCTGTTCTGGTGCTTCTGAATATGGAATCGTATCAAAAATTGCCTGAAAACTATGAATGGCTATTTTATATCGTCTATGAACCAGATCATCATATATGTTAAACTGATCAAATTTTGTTTTATCATCAGGTAGTCGCGCATATTTTTTCATCAACAATCTTAAAAAAGCCTGCTTTACTTCAATATTTGGAAAATCAAAAGTGAATGCTGTATCATTCGTCACATTTTTTATCGTCAAGTAACCTGTCTGAAACATAAGTGCAAGTGGGTCCAGGGCTTCTAATTCATAAGTTGTGAAATCATCTTCAAATAATGCCTGAGATTCGATTTCAGGTAGATAAAAGTTTTTATCTACAAGCAGGTTGATTAAAAAAGAAGGTGTTGCTGTTTTAAACCAATAATTTCTGTAATCCTGATGGTTTAATGAATGTAATATTGAAATCGGATTGTAAACGCGCTGTGGGGCGGATGAAAAACGAAATCCATCATAATGTTTTCGTAAGGCTTCACGAATACTGGATTCAGAGATACCGGTGTCAATGTGCCACTTTGTTATCCATTTTTGAAAATAATCAGTAATTTCTTTTTCAGTATATCCCAGCAATGACGCATAATTCTTATCCATTGTCAGATCAGTTAAATTATTCAGTTCTGAAAAAATGGATGTATGGCTGAATTTTGACACGCCTGTAATAAATAAAAAGTAAAGCGCATCATCAACATTGCTTTCTTTCAGTGTTCCATAAAAGGATTTTAGAATATTTCTGTTTTTGATTGCAATGTCTAAACGATCATCTCCTGCGCCAAGATGATCAATAATTGGCTTGTCGTATTCATCAACCAAAATAATAACGTCTGAATCATATTTGTTTTTCAGTGCTAAAATAAGCTCTGAAAACTTTTCTTTGAATTCAGGCTCACTTAAAGAAATTTCATGCGTCTTTGCAATCCTGTCCAATGCATTTCCTAAAGATTTTTGAAGTTGATTTGGGGTTGCATGAGATGTTCCATTAAAATCAAGCAATATGATCGGAAATGGCTTATAAATCCATCGATTTTCTTTACCAATCCAATAGTTTTCAAAATACGCCTTTTTCCCCATAAATAGAAATTTCATTAAGGAAATCAATAAGGTTTTACCAAATCGTCGGGGCCGGGAAAGAAAATATCGTCCTGTTGATGAAACAAGATTATAAACAAATTCTGTCTTGTCCACATAAAGCATGTTGCTTTTGTTTAAGCGCTCAAATGAGGAAACATTGATGGGTAACTTTTTTTCTGTGTTTTTCATAATGAATATTCCTCAATTTTTTTTTGTTGCTTTACTACATGCTTTCAGGCGCATTCACCCCCAGAAGCATCAAACCATTCCGAATAACTGTTTGAACGCCTTTTACTAATAACAGCCGCGCTTTGGTCAAGGATTTATCATCAGACAATACCCTGTTTTGATTATAATAATTATGGAATAGTGATGCCAGATGTATCAGATAATATGCGACACGGTGTGGTTCAAGACGCATTGCACTTGTTTTTACTGTTTCGGGAAATTCAGTCAATGCTTTTATCAGGCGTAAATCGTCGGGTGTATTAAGTGCATTGAGAGAATCAACAGTGTCAACAATGACCTCCATTGATGCTTTTTTAATAATACTCGAAATCCGAGCATGAACATACTGAACATAGTACACCGGATTGTCATTGCTTTGTTTTTTTGCAAGCTCAAGATCAAAATCAAGCGGGCTGTCATGGTGACGCATTAAAAACAAAAATCTACAGGCATCAGGGCCAACCTCGTCAACAACATCTTTTAAGGTCACAAATTTTCCAGCACGTGTTGACATGGCAATCGGTTCAGCATTTCGGAGTAAATTTACCAGTTGCACCAGAATAACATCAAATTGGTCTCTCTTTTTTCCAAAAGATTCAATGGCAGCAGATAGACGTTCAATATAACCATGATGATCTGCTCCCCACACTTCTATTAAGCGATGGAATCCGCGATCAAATTTGTCTTTGTGATACGCGATATCGGATGCAAAATAGGTATTTTGTCCATCCTTCTTGCACACGACACGATCTTTTTCATCGCCCCAGGATTCAGTCCGAAACCATACAGCGCCATCTTTGTCATAAGTAAGATTTTTTTCGCGTGCCCATTGAAAGGTTTGCTGTATTTTACCGCTATCATAAAGACTTTGCTCGCTAAACCAGTTATTAAAAGAAACACGAAAATCTTTTAAGTCGGTCTTAATCCCTTCAAGAATGCTATGGGCAGCTTTTTTTGCAAGAATTGATATCGCTTCATCGCTTTCTAAATTATGTAAATTGTTTTTTTCCTGTTGTGCCAGTTCCCGAATATAATCACCCTGATAACAGTCTGTCGGGTAATCAATGGATTGTCCCATTAGCTCACAATATCTGAGATATACTGAACGTCCAAGCGTGTGGATTTGACGACCAGAGTCGTTGATATAATATTCTCTTTGAACATCATAAGCATTAAAAGAAAGAATGCTTGCAATGGCATCGCCAACCGCTGCACCTCGGCCATGGCCAATATGTAATGGACCGGTTGGATTCGCAGAAACAAATTCAACCAGTACTGGTTCATTATTGCCATGATTGGAGCTTCCATATCGCTCCCTCTGTTCATGAATGTTTTTTAGTTCTGAAAACCAAGCTTCAGGCGAAATGTAGAAATTAATAAAACCGGGGCCGGCGATCTCTGTTTTGGCAATAATTTGATTTGGGTCTTCGATATTTTCAATAATAATACCGGCGATTTTTGCAGGTGCCATTTTTTGTGTTGATGCAGATACCATCGCAATATTTGTCGAAAAATCGCCATGAGATTCCTGGCGGGGCTTCTCAATTATTGGCAGGGCTTTGTTGGGTGATTTTAAATCACCTTTTTCAAAGGCTTTGGTAAAAGCGGATTGAATAATTTTTTCAAGAATCTTTTTCATGTTTCTTCCTATCTTTATCTAGAAAAAACGATTATTTTATGCCCTTTGAATTTCCGCGCCTAGGGCATTCAATCGCTGATCAATTTTTTCATATCCCCGATCAATTTGTTGAATATCATAAATTTCACTGGTACCATTGGCGCACATAGCGGCAATTAACAATGCCATGCCAGCGCGTATGTCCGGACTGTTTAATTTCATGCCGGATAGATTTGAAGGCCCAACAACAACAGCGCGGTGGGGATCGCAAAGAACAATTTGTGCGCCCATGCTGATCAATTTATCGACCCAAAACAAACGGCTTTCAAATAGCTTTTCAAATATTAAAATTGTGCCCTGACATTGTGTTGCAACAACAGTCATAATACTGGTCAAATCTGCTGGAAAACCAGGCCAGGGTGCATCATCAATTTTGGGAATAGATTTATCCATATCATGAATGATACGCATCTCCTGATCAGGTGGAATGTATAAATCCTGACCGTGAATATCTGCTGTAACGCCCAATCGCTTGAAAAAATGTAAGATCAAACCCAGATTGTCCAAACCAGGGTTCACAATGGTAAGCTCACTTTTTGTAACCGCTGCAAGGCCAATTAGAGAGCCCACTTCAATGTGATCAGGCTGAATTTCATGTGTACAGTTGTGTAAACTGCTTACACCTTCAATTATGAGCGAATTGGAACCAATTCCTTCAATTTTAGCCCCCATGGCATTCAACAAATGGCATAATCCCTGAATATGCGGTTCACACGCTGCATTATAAATAGTTGTTATTCCTTTAGCCACTGAACCAGCCATAATTGCATTTTCTGTCGCCATAACACTGGCTTCATCCAAAAACAGACGTGTACCTTTGAAGCCATTATCACATCGGAAATAAAAGGTGTCCCCTTCCTGTTCAATTGTCGCTCCAAGTTCAGCGAGTACCTTGAAATGAGTATCAAGGCGTCTCCGACCGATAATATCGCCTCCTGGAACAGGCAGACGTGTCTCACCAAAGCGATATAATAATGGGGATGCCATCAGGAAAGATCCTCTTATTTTTCTGCATAAATCTATATCAGGTGTGTTTGAAATTAGATTTTTGGTATCAAAAACATATGTATTTTCACTCTTGAATTGGATGCCCACGCCCAGACGTTCTAAAATAAGTTTCATCGTGTTAATATCACCGATATTGGGCAGGTTTGTCAGCGTTACCTGAGATGTTGATAATAGAATGGCTGCCAATACGGGAAGCGATTCATTTTTATTGCCTGATGGTTCTATTTGACCAGACAAACGACATTGTCCTTTAACGATAAATTTTTCCATAATACCTGGCTATGATAAACGGTTATCCTGTTTCAGTTCCAAAAAGAAACTGGATAATGTATCTGGATTCAGCGGTTTACGTATAAAGCCATTTACCGGATTTGACAGGCTTGGCTTCTTATCTTTTTCATACATAATGACAATTGGTGTATTTCGATATAAATTATCTGGTGAATCTTTTCGTAATCTTGAAACAATTTTTTCGCAATTATCATCGGGCAGCATGCTGCTGATAAACAAAAGATCAAAATTAATCAATTCCATTGTAGAAAAGGCATCTTCAGTTGAAGATACGGCATCTGCACGAAAACCAGCGTTTTTCAAAGTATGTATTGCCAATCGTTGGTTGACCATATTTTCTTCTATAACAAGCACACGACGTCTTGTTGCAGCTTTTTCTGTTTCAGAAATTTTTTCTACTGTTGTTTTCGATGTGGATATCATTTCCGGTTCTTTTTGCGCTATTTCATGACATTCATTTTCCTGAACCATTTCAAACAGTGCTGTAAACCAGAATGTAGACCCTTCATTTTCAACGCTTTGAACACCAATTTTTCCTTTCATCAACTCGACAATTTGTTTGCTCATTGCCAATCCTAAACCAGAACCGCCATGCTTGCGAGACATTGAATCATCTAATTGTGAAAACGATTGAAACAGATAATCAAGGCGGTTTCTCGGAATACCAATGCCTGTATCTGTTATTGAAAATTTAATGCGTATTTTTTGACCGATATGCTCTTCAATTCTGACACGCAATATCACTTCACCATGATCTGTAAATTTGATCGCATTGTCCAAAAGGTATACAAGTACCTGTTTGAGTCGTCCAGCATCTCCCTTTACGCATTGGGGTACATTTCTATAAATCAGGTGGCTCAATTCCAATTCTTTTTGAAATGCTTTTTTCTCTATGCGTTTGATGCTCTCTTCTATGGTTTCTTTTAAATTAAACGATGATGTATCTAAATCAATTTTACTGACCTGTGTGCTGGAGAATTCAAGAATGTCATTTAATACCCCCATGAGCATATCACTTGAAGATCGAATAATTTCAACATATTCACGTTGCTCCGCAGTCAAAGGTGTGTCAAGAAGCAGATTCGACATGCCAATCACACCATTCATGGGCGTTCTTATTTCGTGGCTCATGTTTGACAAGAACTGTTTTTTTGCTTTTTTGGCCACATCAGCTTCCTGTCTTGCGCGTTGTAATTCAGGTTTGATTGTATCCAGTTGAGCAGATAAATGTTTGATTTCAATGAATGCACGTTTGGAAAGGCGGCCGCTCAAATACACTGAAAGCAAAAACATCAGCACAAAAAAACCAGCAATAAATTCAATAACGTACAGCAGACGTTTATTCATGACCCCATGGGATATTCCCATATGCAAAACCGATTGTGTTCTTCCAATTTTAACGGCAACATCTAGAAAGCTATTACCACTGCCATCCTTAGCACGATGGACGGATAAAGATTCTTCAGGATTGAGCTGAGAGACAACCACATCACGAGATGCTTCCTGAGAAAAAATCTGAACTTGTGGCTTACCTTCATGAGCAATCCAGAGGTAAAGAACAGATGGATCTTTTTTCATAACAGTTGCCAGATGATTCTTTAAATCAAATTCATTTTTTTGCTTTAAATAACCTTTGCAAATATCGCTCAAGTACAGTGCATGCTCTTTGGCAAACTGGGTTTCATAGTAACGATGCTGGTAAATACTAAAATATACCAGAGCAGTACAAACAACAATATTGACAAAAGTAAGCAACAACAGGGACCGAAAAAAAATCCACCGCTTATGTTTTGAATAAGTCATATTTTATACCTCGTGTATAGTGCTTAAGCTCATAGGGGGCAAAAGCAAAAAAGAATTCTTTTTTAAACAATCCTGACAATAAATCATTTACCAAACCATCGTCTACGACGACCTTGTTGTACATCGTTTTTGTTGACGACCATCAATTTTTCTTCCTGATTATTTTTAATCTGGCTCACTTCCTGAATGGTAACATTATTCATATCTTTATCAAGAACAAGTGATGATTCAGGACCACTGATTGATGTTCCACGTGCAACAAATTCATGTATTACAATCGAGAACTTACCTTTATTTCGACGAATTTCAGATTGAAGTTTTTTTATTTTTTCTTCAAGGTCTTCATTTTCCTCTTTAAGTGCATCAATTTTTGAAAGTATTTTAGGATCATAATTATTTATCTGCTGGTTAATGTCTTCCCATTCTCTTTGATACAACCGCTGACTATCCTTTGCAGAAGAGATTTTTGATTCCATATTGAGCAATTTGTCTTCATACAGCTTTATCTCTTTTCGCTTTGTTGTTTGCCGAAGCAGTCTCAGGCGTTTTTCAGCGCCAGGTTTGGCATCCTCAATACGATCAATAAGAATGTTCAAATCCTGGATTTGTTCATCAATTTCTTGAAGAACCTTTTTCAGATGGTTTAGCGGTGATTCAAGTTCGTTTATATCTCGCGTGTTTTTCGCAAGTTTTCGTTTATAATTTAAAAGATTATCAAGGCTGGTCGTATCTGTTCCAATGGTGAGTTGGCATTCCGGAGATGTATCTGAACCAACGCTTCTGGCAATAATTCCTTTGGAAGCGGAGATATCTGATGCCATCACACGCCCAAACTCAATCACACATTCGCCGCGGGTGATTATTGTGCTATCCAGAATTTCTTTTTCAACGTAAACATTTCCATTTGCATGAATTTCGGCACCTTTGACAAACTTGGCATGCACCTGACCTTTTGTATTAATTTTCGCCCCAATAATGCCACCCTTGACTTTAACATCACCTGTTGTTTCGATCTTAGCAGCCATAATACCCTGTGCAGTCAAACGTTGCGCACGGACATAAAAATTACTTTCGACAACGCCTCTGACATTGACAAGGCCTTCATATTTAACATGACCGGTTTTCATGTCCACATCACCATGAATCATCAGTTCATTTTCAATGGACAACTGTTCGCGTTGAGATACAACAGGCAAGCCGCTCAATTTTGCATATGCTTGATTTCGATCAGGTGATAACTGTACCCCCTTTCCACAAAGGAGACTTTTTCGTTCGTATTTACCGATACGCTCAATATCACCAAAAACTGTTTTACCTTCCTGTCCGGGAGAACCCGGTACACGTTCAGCAACCAGTTGACCGGCAACCACATGCGGCATTTCACCACGATCTTTAAAATCCATTGCGCCGTCTTCTTTTTCGGTACAGGGCTTTCTTTCTGTTTCAAAATGATAGACAATTTCGTCATCTTTGGGTTGAATGGTTTCATCCCCTTTGGCAATCAAAAAATTATCTTTGTGAAGTTCCGGGGTATCAAGGTATTTTTGAATTTCTTCATCAGGGATAATCCCATATTTGATATCTCTCTGAAGCAGCATGGATTTGATCTCTTCAACAGTTGTTGAGGGTCTCAGGTTGTGTTTTACAAAAATATAGGCTTCCATTTTGTTCTGAACCACACGAATCATTGGAAAGCTGTACCTTTTGGGTTTTGGCGGAGGCGGCGGTTCAGGCTCTGGTTCCGGTTCTGGTTTCGGTTCGATCGTCTCATTTTCTTCTTCTATTTCAGCTTGCTCTGATTCGTCTTCAGGTTGGTCTTCAGAGGCAAGATCATCTTTTTGTTCAGAATTCATCTCTTCTTGAGGCTCTCCATCTGCTGAAGCAATAGCATCATCAGGTTCTTCAATTTCTTCAATTTCATCATCAGGTTCTTTCTCAAGAAGCGGTGGCGTAGATGTTTCAGATAAATCAGACTCAACGGGTTCATCTGAAAGGGTTTCTGGCTTATCACCATTTTGATTGAAATCCGCATCATTTGTTTCATTCATTTTGTCAATTTCAGATAATAATTCCTTATCATCAGGTGAAGGCTCTGGTAACATGTTTGAACCATTGTTTCCTTCTAGCAAAGATTTTAGCTCTCGTTGTCTTTTTAAAATGGCGTGTAACTGTTCATTTGTCAGATCTCCAGCTGCAACCAGTATATCACCAAGCAATGTTATTTGTTTCTTCAGCTCAAATTCTTTTAATTGTACTTCAAGGGCCTGATCAACAGATTCTTGAGAAACATATCCCTCTTTAACAGCAATAGTACCAAATTGCACATCCTCATCTTTTATTTCCAGTCTGTTTTGACGAGATAAGATGGCATCACGATACCTTTTCTCCAAAATGTCGTCATCAGCCAATATATCTCCGATTAGTTTTACAGAACTTGAGGTTTTATAGATATGAGATTGTTTCTTAAATGCTGTTTTGATTTGTTCCAGAGAAACAAGTTCATTCTTTATTGCAATGGCCGCAAAGTATTTTTCTTGATCAGAAATATTTGACAATGATTCAACAGGTGAGTCGGAATCATCATCAGATTGCATAATGGCTGAATCTGATTTTTGGACGCTTTCTCTAAGCTCTTTATGGTATTGAATACGATGATCCCGCTGTGTACCCAGAATACTGTCTCGTTGAGAAAGGGTTAATTTTTCGTTGTCAACAAGAACTTCGCCCAGCAGCCTGATTTTCTTTTCTCGTTTAAAATCACGCCATTGTTCTTTTAGTGAAACTTCTAATATCGATTCTGTGATATATCCTTTATTCAGGGCTATTTGACCGAATTGCATATGTTCTGGTGTTTCAATGCGATTTTGTCGAGATAAAATCGCATCTCTTTGCTCTGGTAAAAGCTGATCCCATTCCACAAGGATATCGCCAATCAATCGAATATCATATGATTTTTTAAACAGGCGTGATTGATGTTGTAAGGCTTTTTTTACATGAAACTGGCTGGTAAAATTATTTTTTATTGCAACAATACCAAAGTTCCTGTCTTGATCGGCCACTTCAGACATTGTCAAGACAGACTTTAAAAATTGAAGTTGTTTATCGGTGATCAGCTTTGATTGAGTCAAATATGATCCAATATCCAGACTGGCATTTTCTAATTTTTGTTTTCGATATTCAGGCAAGGCAGATATCAATTGATCTTTATCCGCAATACCGTATTTGATAGCCAATTTGATAATTAGCAACTCAGATTCTTTAGTCTTTTTCATGGGTTGAAATCCTTTTTTAAGTTGAGGGGATGGTAATAATGAAAAATAAAAAGAGTAATACGTCATTAAAAAAAAGCAATCCATCATTATTTACTATACATTATCATGAATTTCAAGTAACAAGTGGAATTGATCCATATTTTAATACAGCATTTCCAGTTGACCCAAAGTTCAATCTTTTTTTGTCTTGATTTTTTAAAGAAGCAATTTACCTGGCAGAGCCTGTGAAAAAGCGCTTATTAAAGTATAAGCTCAATTTTTTCAAAAAAACACTTTTATAATAGTTTGATTGAACTATGTGTTATGAACGTTTATTAACATTTATGCTGGATTACAAAAGAAGATATTTCGTGGCTGAAAAATTTTTCGTTCTAGTGACAGGCGCATTCCCAAAAAGTAGGACAACAATTCCAAACAGTCTGGCCGCCTGGAGTTGAAACTCCAGGCG
>Ga0272440_1000275_pt1 | contig 43491 bp, 34 predicted proteins | sample SSMMMBAug17_FD_192440 | JGI IMG/M metagenome (GOLD analysis project Ga0272440, IMG submission 192440) | Marine sediment archaeal communities from Little Sippewissett salt marsh, Falmouth, MA, United States - SSM-MMB-Aug17 | ecosystem: Environmental > Aquatic > Marine > Wetlands > Sediment ...
TTGGGCAGGTTAAGAATCCTGGCTCATTTCCATATGTTCAGAAAAAAGTGACGCTTGTTGAGGCAATCAGTATGGCAGGCGGATTTACAACGATTGCTGCGCGCAATCGTACACGTATCATTCGTGTGGAAAATGGTGTGGAAAAAATTATTGAAGTCAGAGTGGATGCGATTACCAATTCTGGAAAAAAGGGACAGGATGTTACCATTCAGCCCGAAGATGTCATTGTTGTGCCGGAAAGCTTCTTTTGATTGTTTTTTTTATTGTTCATAACGTTTAAGGATATAAAAACAGGATTTAATCCCCAAAAATTTAACTAAAAAACTGGTTAATTAACATGAATACAGACGAACAACAAATTGATATCAGAAATTATCTTCAGATAATGATGAAGCGGAGATGGACAATTCTCTCTGTTTTTTCAATTATTTTTGTCAGTGTTTTTATTTATACATTGACATCAACCCCAATCTATCAATCGACTGCCCGACTGGTCATTGAAAAAGAAAATCCCAATGTTGTTTCTATTCAAGAGGTTATGTCTGTGGATGCATCCTCAACAGACTATTATATTACGCAATACAAAATTATTGAAAGTCGAACCATTGCGCGTGAGGTGATCAACCGACTTCACTTACAGGATAGTGAGGAATTTAACCCGAAGCCTAAAAAGACATTTCTATCCAATATCAAACAAAGTATCAAAGGAATAAAGGACTCTATTCAGAATACAATTCTGTCCCTTTTTAGAACCGGAATGCAGAATAATCAATTAGAGCTTGAAGATTCTGATGCCCAATTGGTGTCCGCTTTTTTGGGGCGGATTAATGTTGCGCCTATCAGAAACAGTCGGCTGGTTGACCTTCAATTTATGGCCAGAGATCCAAAGCTTGCTGCATTGGCTGTTAATACCCTTGCAGATGTATATATTGAAAAAAAGCTTGAAACAAAGCTAAAAGCAGTCAAAAATGCTGTTCTATGGCTTCATGAACGCGTGGATGATGAACGTCAAAAGGTTGAGATTGCCGAACGAAAGTTATTGGAATATAAAGAGAAAAAAGGCATTTTTACCGATTTTTCAAGTGATGTCGAAAAGATTACAGCGCAAAAATTGGCCAAACTCAATGCACAGGTTATTGATGCTGAAGCGCACCGCGTTGAGGCTGAAACTCGATACAAGCAGGCGCTGGCTTTGAAAAAAAATCCAGATATGCTGGATTCTATTCCAGAGGTTTTAAGTAATCAGTTGATTCGTGAAATCAAGCAAATGGAAGTGAACCTTTACAAACGTATTTCTGAGTTATCGAAAAAATATGGAAAAAACCATCCCAAAATGATTGCAGTACAATCTGAAATCGATTCATTGAACGAAAGAAAACTTAAAGAAATTCAACGTGTCATTAATTCATTGCGCAATGAATATCAGGTGGCGCTGGCTAAAGAAAAAACTTTGCTGCAGGCATTGAGCAAACAAAAAAAAGAAAGCATGGACCTAAATCAAAAATCCATTCAATATGGTGTGCTTCAACGTGAGGCTGAAAGCGCCAGGCATATGTATGAGCTTTTAATCAAAAGATTTAAAGAAACATCGCTCACTGAAGATATGAAAACAGGCAATGTTCGTATTGTCGATCCCGCTGAAATCCCAAAATTCCCAATTCGTCCCAGAAAAAAATTAAATTTCTTTTTGGGCATTGTTTTTGGATTGTTTATGGGGATTGCAGTGGCTTTTACCTTTGAATTTTTGGATAATACGTTGAAAAATCCGGAAGATATTCGAAATTATCTTAATATCCCCTATCTTGGGCCGGTTCCCACATTTGATCTTGAGCGTGAGGATGTCGATAAGCCAGAATTGATCACGCAATATTCTCCCAAATCTACAGCGAGTGAATCTTATCGCGGCATTCGAACCAGCCTGTTATTTTCATCGGCAGATAGGCCGCCAAAGGTCATTCTGGTTACCAGTGCAGGCCCCAGTGAAGGCAAAACGTTGACATCAACAAATCTTGCAATTACCATGGCGCAAGCTGGAAGTCGCGTGGTGATTGTAGATTGTGATATGCGAAAGCCCAAAGTTCATAAAATGTTTGGTTTTGGACGAGACAAGGGCATGTCCAGTGTATTGGTCAGTAATGAACTGGAGAGTGTTTTGCAGGATGTTATCATTCATTCGGATATCCCCAACCTTGATGTTATTCCATGCGGGCCAATTCCACCCAATCCATCGGAAATTATCGGTTCTCAAAAAATGAGCAGGATTATAGAAAAACTTCAGGAGCAGTATGATCGCATTATTGTAGATTCCCCACCAATCACTGCTGTTACCGATTCTACTGTTCTTGCAAAATTTGTTGATGGCGTCATGCTGGTTGTCCATGCCGGTGTGACTCCCAGACAGGTTGTCAAGACAGGGCTTGAACAAATACAAGGTGTTGATGCCAATGTTTTGGGAGCAGTGCTTAATGATGTGGATACCGGCAAAGAGAGTTATTACTACTACCAATATTATTATTACTACTATGGTGAGGATGGCGAGAAAAAACATCGGAACCGAAGAAAAAAACGATCTTCAAAACGATATGGATAATAACCCCGATGATTGACATACATACACATATATTGCCTGGATTGGATGATGGCTCGAAATCATTGCAGGAAAGCATTGATATGTTACATCAGGCACAAAACGATGGCATTCATGAAATTTTTGCAACGCCACATACCTTGAATGGCGTTTATACATGCACGCCAGAAATGATTGCTAGAGGGATTGATGAATTATCCGCTGAAATGATCAAACATGAAATTTCAATTTCAATCTATCCGGGAATGGAAATTCATATTTGTGATGATCTTCATGCACAGCTTGAAAACAATAGTTTGATATCATTAAATAATTCACGTTATGTGCTGATCGAGCTACCTGTTCAACTTATACCGCCACAGTTTAAGGAGGTTGTTTTTCAACTGAGACTAAAGGGCTATTATCCGATATTGGCCCATCCAGAAAGAAATTTTGCTGTTCAAAAAAATCCAGATATCATTAATGAATTTATTGACTGGGGCGTGTTCATACAGTTAACTGCTGTTAGTGTAACTGGTTATTTTGGTGGCAGGATAAAACAATTATGCAAATCAATGTTACAAAATCGCCAGGTGCATTTTTTGGCTTCAGACACCCATTCATTAGATAATCGGCCTCCGGTTTTATCTGAAGCCTGTTTCGTTTGTGAAAAGATATTAAATGATAAAATGGAAGCTCGCGCTTTATTAGAAAGCAATCCAAAAAATGTCATTGAGAATAAACCAATTGAAGTGAACGAGCCTGTCAGAAAAAAAAGATGGTTTCGTTCGTTTTTGAAATTTTGAATTATTTATCACCATTTGAAGGAAACAAAAATGGAAGAAAAAGAATATCCAAACGTATTGATTGATACAACATTAGGACATTTTCAGGTAGAACTATGGGAACATCGCGCACCCATTACTGTCAAAAACTTTGTACGGTATGTCCGCGAATCCTTTTATGATGGTACCATATTTCATCGCGTTATTGATAATTTTATGATCCAGGGAGGTGGGTTGACACCAGATATGCGTCAAAAACAAAGCGGTCTTCATAGTCCAATTAGAAATGAGGCTGATGCAGGACTTTCAAATGTAAGAGGTACTATTGCAATGGCTCGTACAAAAGAAATTGATAGTGCTTCATCGCAATTCTTTATCAATGTTAATGACAATACATTTCTTGATCATCAAAACGATACACCCAAAGGTTTTGGTTATGCGGTATTTGGTCGTGTTATCGAAGGTATGGAGGATGTTGTTGATAAAATCTGTAAACTGAAAACCAGCACGATTGGACCGCACAGTGACGTTCCTGCAAAACCGGTTATGATTAATTCTATAAAAATATTGTAATGGCTTTATTCTGCTGATCATGTAAGCATAATAAAATGTGTGGAATTATTATTGTGTATTCCAGACAGAATAATAATAAGATCCTACCAATTTAGTATTGAACAAATCGTTTTTTTTTGATATTTATAAAAATTTCATCCAAAAAAGATATTTGCTATACGATGTTTCAATTTTTTACAGATAGAATGATAAAATATCTAAATAAATATCAGAACATAGAAATAGTTTCAACTGGCTGATATTATTGCTATGTTTTGAAAAATCCTTGGCTGTTACAACGTTTTGGCTGTTAATAAATGGAACAATATTTTTTAATCAAGAAAGATTGCACAATGCAAAAGGAGTCCTTATGAGCAACCTTGCCTATGCACTATCAACAGAATATACACAAGTTTTTCCAGTCAGTTCAAATGTGCAAATATTACAACAGATACCGGTTGCACCCCAGGAATACTATGAGCAGTCAGATGAAGGCAGATATGTAGATGAGGCTACTTATTGGAATGATTATTATGAGGCTGAATTATTTCATTATGAATGGAATAATGGATATCTGGAGGTAAAAGAAATGCCCACAATACAAAGTGCAATGGTTTTACAATGGTTTATCAATCTTCTTGAACATTTTTTAGAGGCGAATCCTATCGCACATTTACTAATAGAAGATATTGCGTTTAAAGTAAATCTCCCCAACAAAACAGCAATTCGAAGGCCTGATTTATCGATAATATTACACACAAATCCCTATCAGCCAAAACCTGAAGACAAGTCTTATGCTGGCATTTATGATATGTGCATTGAGTTCTTATCCGATTCAAAAAAGAAATACATAATCAATGACACTGTGAAAAAAAAGGGAGAATATAGCCAATCAAGTGTCAAAGAATATTATATTATTGACACAATGCAACAACATACCGCTTTTTACAAGTTGGATAATCGGGGCAGGTATGTACCTATACAACCTCAAAATGGTGTTATTAAATCAACTGTTCTTTCAGGATTTCAATTCAGAAAGGAAGATATTTATTTAATTCCTGACCAAAATTCATTAATCGATGATCCGGTGTACAAATCATTTATTAAGCTTGATTTGCAGGAACAAATTAAAATTGCTGAAAAAGAACGTATGGCTAAAGAAGATGCTGTAAAAATTGCTGAAAATGAACGTATGGCTAAAGAAGATGCTGTAAAAATTGCTGAAAATGAACGTATGGCTAAAGAAGATGCTGTAAAAATTGCTGAAAATGAACGTATGGCTAAAGAAGATGCTGTAAAAATTGCTGAAAAAGAACGTATGGCGAAAGAATCCGCTTTAGAAGAAAATAGTCGGTTATTGAATCTTTTGAAGCAAAGCGGATTGTTGAAAATCTAAAGATTCTTGTGTATCAATACGCTATTAGATAATAATATATTATTATTATCGTTCAATTTTGTTTTTTCAGGGCATGAAACATGCCCTTTGATTTGAACAAATAAATTTTCGTGAAAATTTATTGCAAACGTAGAAGGGCAAAGTTCGTTCCACGAAAAACCAAAATTGAACGATAATATTTTCAAAAAGGTGTATATTTAAGTTGTATGCACTGATTCAAATTTAATGGTGAATTGGAATATAATTCGCTAATTAATTATGGAAAGCACGAAAAAATTATTTTCTGAACATACTTGAGGATATTCCAACTTACCCAATGGAAAGGATATGAAAAATATGACTGTAGAAGAACTTCAACAACTGGATTTATTCAAAGACTTATCGTATTCTGAATCGGCTCAGATACATGCTATCAGTAAAACAGCACATGTCAATGAAGGCGAGTCCCTCTTTGAAATGGGGAACCCTGCGCATACATTTTTTGTAATTTTGTCCGGACATTATATGATTTATTTTAGTGATGGCACCGCTTTTACACTACATCAACGTGGAGAAATTACCGGATGGTCAACAGTTGTACGTCCCTATCAATATACAGGTACAGCAGTTGCTTTGACAAATGGAGAAGTACTTACCTTTGATGGCAGTGAATTACTTCGATTGGTGCAAGGGGATGCTGTTTTGGGAGATAAAATTATGGCAAAGGTTTATGCGAAAGTTGGAGAACGTATAAAGTTTGCACAGAGCCGAACAAATGAAAACGAATCATTCAAAACGAATGATCTTTCAATGGAGGAATGATTATGTATGGATTTGAAGCCATTTCTCATCACAATGGATGGGCTATTTCGGTAGTTGGTATCTTGATTGTTTTTACAGGTTTGGTCTCATTATCCCTGATAATCCGAATATTTCCAAAAATTATAGCACTCATTGAAGGCAATGGAAATACGAAAAAACATCCTGCAATGCCTCATAAACAAAGATCTCAAACCAAAACGCCACAACCATCCATTGATAGCTCAATTAAGGAAGCTGTTCGTCAATACCAATACCTGATTTCCTGGATAGGCGAACCTTTTTCGCTTCCGAGATTGATTGAATTGGCTGAAAAGCGCGGTCTTGTCCGACCGCATGCAACAATCAGTAAAATGATACATGCATCGGTGATTCAGCCGGATGGCAATGGATACTTTTTATGGCATGCCAAATAATGCTGCTATAAAACAATACTATGGATATGACATTTAATAGTAAAGCATATCTACATTATAAGGAAGAGTTATGGATGATATATTAAAACTATTTGCAGATTTTTGGTCAAATACTGGTTTTGCTCTGGCAGACTACAGATATATTATCATGATTGCTGTCGGATTGATTTTTATCTATTTGGGAATTGCCAAACATTACGAGCCATTACTTTTGGTTCCCATTGGTTTTGGGATACTGATGGGTAATATACCAGTTTTTAAAGGACTGGGGTTGGCTATTTATGAGAATAACAGCGTATTGCATTATTTATATTTTGGTGTCACATCAGGAGTGTATCCCCCATTGATTTTTCTAGGCATCGGCGCCATGACAGACTTTTCAACCATGCTGGCACGTCCTACATTAATGCTATTGGGAGCGGCAGCACAAATGGGAGTCTTTTTAACCTTTTTAGGTGCGCTGGCCTTAGGGTTTTCACCCACTGATGCGGCATCAATAGGCATTATTGGGGGGGCAGATGGTCCAACCGCAATTTTCTTGTCTGCAAAGCTGGCACCCAATTTGATAGGCCCTATTGCCATTGCGGCATATTCTTATATGGCGTTGGTGCCAGTCATTCAGCCGCCAATCATGCGTTTATTGACAACACGTGAAGAGCGATTAATTCAGATGGAAGAAGCACGTGAAGTCTCAAAACTTGAAAAGATTGTTTTTCCAATTGTGGGTTTTTTGCTTTGTTGTTTTTTGGCACCAGCCGCATTACCCTTACTGGGCATGCTCTTTTTTGGAAACCTGATAAAAGAATGCGTTGTAGCGGAACGTTTGGCTCAGACTGCGCGGACAGCTTTAATTGATATTGTTACCATTCTTTTAGGAATTACAGTAGGTGCAAGCACTCAGGGAGATGTTTTTCTAACGTCAAGTTCTGTAGGAATCTTCGTATTAGGTGCAATATCATTTGGCATTGCAACAGCTTCAGGGGTAATTTTTGGCAAAATTATAAATCTTTTTTCCAAAGTTAAAATCAATCCTTTGTTGGGTGCTGCAGGAGTTTCTGCTGTGCCGGATTCTGCGAGAGTGGTTCAAATGGTTGGTCAGGAAGAGAATCCTGGTAATTTTCTCCTGATGCATGCGATGGCACCAAATGTGTCGGGTGTGATTGGTTCGGCAATTGCTGCTGGTGTGCTTTGGAGTTTTATGAATTAATTACTTCTTGTCTTTTTTTGAATCAGAATTTTCAGAATTAAAAGGATGTTCAGAATTAAAAAAATATTAGAGATGTTATATGTTTCACTATTCTTAATTCTGTAAATTTTTACCAAATTTTGTTAATTCTGATTCTGGTAAAAAGGAATAATTGCATACTTCCACTGATTTGTCCTTACACCTTGAGGTCTTAAGCTAACAAGATGGAGATTAAAATGCTTTATCGTATTCTTAAATATCTGAAAAACGTGTGTCAAGTCGCAGGATAACTAATGATGCGATACATATTGTATATATCTTTGTGCTTGATTATTCCATATCTTGTTTGGGCGGATCAACCCGATTCAGCCAGTTCAGAAACCATGAATTATTCACAGAATACAATAAATTATTCGCATCAAATGCCCTTTGCAGCTTTTGGAATTATCTCTGCTCCATCGTCAATAGTAGGAACATCAGTGAGCCCAGTTTATGGCCATCCAGTATTCTGGATTTGTCCAATTCCAAAAGAAAAATCCATTGAACAAGGCCGGCCTTCATGCGTTGTCTGTTTCTATTATGGTGGTTCTCAAAAAGGAATTGAAAAAAAATTTTTTGAAATTGGTGATATTCTATCCAAATCTCATGGCCCTGAAATGATACGTCAATTATGGGTCATTCGTTTAAAAGGCATTGACGACAAATACGCTTTGATTCTTGACCCTGTAAATTCAAGCAAAGATGAAGTCATTCAAATTGCCAAAGAATTGGCAATGGCAATCAAGAACGTTAAAAGCAAAAATGATAATAAACGACTGGACAAATTTGCTACGCCATTATGTTCTGATATTATCAACAGTGAAATTCGCTACCAACCGCGTTCGCCATCCAACCCACCACCCGACAATGGTAGCCTCGTAAAGATTTTGGATCAACTGGATGATGCCCGATTTTTATTACAAAATCACGTCAATGATAAGAAAACAGATCAAGACACAGTCATTATCGCCACTTATGATCGAGAAAATGATCGCTTGATCCCCATTACCTGCCCAAAGGATGCCAAAGCATTCAAGGATAAAAAAACCAATCTGGTCATTGTCAGGGAGTCTGGCGCTGGTGTTGGTACCATGTATTATGTGGGGAATGCACCTGAAGCAACTGATGCCATTGACAGCAAGTTTTCAGTTCCGGCTATTGCTTTTCCAATTAAGATGCCCGGTATAACAGATAAACCACAGCATGTTGTCAATACACCATTTAATCGTGATCTGGACACTGATGAAATGGTTGAATATGGATTAAAATATGTCAGAGAAAAGGTAAATGAGGCCTTTCTTGAAATTGAATCGTTGAATGTTTCCTCACGATTTTGCCCAGGCAAGCCGGTTCATGAAGCTCTTCCCAAACAAACCCGCACACTTATTATGACCCTCTTATTGATTGAACATATGGATTATGCCAATTATTGGCCATATCTTTTGTATCAGAAAAAGAAACGACATCGGATTCTATTGGGAATCAAAAAAGATTGTACAGAAAAACTGGATGATTTAATGAACTCTCAAATGCGAAAAGTATTGGTCAATCTGGCTGCAAATGAGGAACAATCTTATCATTATGCATTGAGCCGTTCCGGTGCCTATGGCCTGGTGCAAATGATCAAACCCACATATGATGCATTACTTAAACTATACCCCAAAGCGCAATTAATTGATGATTTTTATGGGGGAATGCGACATCATTCCAATTCAATCATGGCGCAATTTCTGCATCTGGATTCAGAGTTATTTACGCTCAGTCAGGCAAAACCTTTGGAAAGTATCATTCATCCTGACCATATTCATAAAAATCCAATACTGGTTTTTGAGTTATTGGTTGCAGGCTATAATTTTTCTGCGCCGCGATTGATGAATTTAATAAATAGAAAGGGAGCTGATCCGAAAAAATGGAAAAAAAGACTTCCCTGGGAAACGCAACTGTACATACTGAAAGCGCATTTTGTTAGAAAAAAATTGAAAAATAAATAATGCGCCATTGTTTTTGCTCTCGAATATATCAAATAAAAAATGGCCATAAATTGACATTTGTAATTATATTATTTATAATCTTTTTAATTTTTTAATGTCTTTAACATTTATAACATTTATAACATTATTGGTTTGGATAAAAAACGATATAAGGAGAAAAAAATGAAATCCTTTTCTTTTAAACTGATAGTGATTTTTTTGCTATTTATACCAATGACATCTTCAGTAGCTGAAACATGCAAAAAGATCCGCTTTTCTGATGTCGGCTGGACAGATATCACAGCAACAACATCACTGGCATCGTATGTACTGAAAGCAATGGGATATGAACCTAAAACATATTTGTTGGCTTTACCTGTTACGTTTACCAGCTTGAAAAACAATGATATTGATGTTTTTCTTGGTCTTTGGATGCCAACCATGACAGGGGATATCACCCCTTATTTCAAAGATAGAAGCATTGAGTTAATACGTACAAACCTTGAGGGGGCCAAATATACCCTCGCTGTTCCCAGATATGTCTATGATGCTGGCGTTAAATCTTTTGCCGATTTGCATAAATTTGAAAAAGAATTCAAAAAAGAAATCTATGGCATAGAGGCAGGAAATGATGGCAATCGCTTGATTATTGACATGATTAATAGCAATGCATTTGGACTTGGAAACTGGTCAATCAGAGAGTCCAGTGAACAGGGGATGTTGGGCCAGGTTGGACGTTCTGTCAAGCGTAATAAATGGATTGTATTTTTAGGATGGGAACCCCACCCTATGAATTCAGAATTTGATATGGTCTATCTTGCCGGCGGTGATGATTATTTTGGGCCCAATTATGGCGGCGCAATTGTCCAAACAGTTGCAAGAAAAGGTTTTCTTTCGGAATGCCCCAATGTTGGCAGATTTATCAAGAATCTAGCATTTACGTTGAAAATGGAAAATGAAGTCATGAAACTGATTATTAATGAGGGAATGCAACACGAAAAAGCTGCTAAACATTGGTTAAAAAACAACCCTCAAATTTTAAATCAATGGCTCAAAGGTATCACTACTATAGATGGTATCCCCGCCTTACTCAAAGTTAAACAATCATTAGGTATAAAATAACTGAAAAGACAGGAAATATATGATGGATTTTGTTAATAAATATATCATGGCCCTGTTAGAGAAAAAAATTCCCATTGGCCATTGGGTAAAAATATCAGTTGAGTATATTACTGATCATTTTGCCAATCAATTCAATATGGTTTCAGATAATCTGGAAGCAATTCTTCAATGGTTGATTCAAATATTGACATTATTCCATCCATTACTTTTTATTTTTTTCATTTGTTCCATTGCGTATGCAATTCATAGAAAGAAAAGTTTGGTAATAGGTGTTGCGCTTGCATTATTGTTAATCTATAATCAGGGATATTGGCAAGCAACGATGGAAACATGTGCGCTTGTTTTGATATCAACAATTGTGTCTGTTGTTTTGGGAATTCCCATTGGGATTGTTTCAGCGCATCGCCCCATCATATTTACATGCATTCGTCCCTTTTTAGATCTCATGCAGACCATTCCCACCTTTGTTTATTTAATTCCAACCTTGATGCTGTTTGGTTTGGGAATGGTGCCGGGAATGATATCAACAGTTATTTTTTCAATACCTGCCCCCATTCGTTTGACATATTTGGGCATCAGCAGTGTACCACAACAACTGATTGATGCTGGGAAATCGTTTGGGTCATCACCTTTCCAAATGCTTTACAAGGTTGAGCTTCCTCATGCAATGCCAACAATTATGGCCGGTTTAACACAATGTATTATGCTATCATTATCGATGGTTGTCATTGCAGCATTGGTTGGTGCTGATGGGTTGGGAAAACCTGTTATTCGTGCGTTAAATACAGTAAACATTGCTCAGGGGTTTGAAGCTGGACTGGCAATTGTTGTTCTGGCAATTATACTGGATCGCTTGTTAAAGCAACCAGGCAATGTAGATCATAACTATTAATTACACACTAAGGATTAACTATGAATGCCGCCATTCGGTTTGAAAATGTTGATGTCATTTTTGGCCCATCGCCTGAAAATGCCATTGAGTTAATGGATCATGGGCATGATAAGGAAGCGATTCTATCCAAAACACAAAATATTATTGCGGTGCGCAATGCGAGTTTTAATATCAATGAAGGTGAAATTTGTGTTTTAATGGGATTGTCCGGTTCCGGAAAATCAACATTGCTTAGATGTTTGAATGGTCTGGTTCAATCAACACGCGGAAATGTTTTTGTTCGTCATGGATTGAAAGACATCAATGTTGCCAACTGTGACCGAAATGACCTTCATTTATTGAGAACAGAATGTATTTCAATGGTGTTTCAACAATTTGCCCTGATGCCTTGGCGAACAATTCGTGAAAATGTTGCATATGGGCTTGAAATTGCTAAGATTTCCAAAAAAGATCGAGAGCAAATCGTTAATGAAAAACTGTCCATGGTGCAACTCAGTGAGTGGGCAGATAGTTATCCCTCTGATCTTTCTGGCGGCATGCAACAGCGCGTTGGATTGGCCAGAGCACTGGCCACTGATGCGGATATACTTTTGATGGACGAACCCTTTTCAGCACTTGATCCACTTATTCGAGAACATTTACAGGACGAACTGCTTCAACTTCAAAATAATTTGAAAAAGACAATTGTTTTTGTCAGCCATGATTTGGATGAAGCTTTAAAGCTCGGCTCGCAAATTGCTATTATGGAGTCTGGCAATATTGTTCAGGTCGGGACGCCTGAAGAAATTGTTTCTCAACCATCCAATGAATATGTAAAAAAATTTGTTGCATCCATGAATCCGCTCAAAACGCTTCGATGTTCGGCACTCATGCGATTTGTTGAAGATTTGCCATCAGTCAATGGCTCCAATATTAAAGCTCTGGATCAGGAGCATCGGTATTTATGTTATCTTGCTGAAAATGGATCTTTACAAAAAATTACAACTGATGGCATTTCTCTTGATCCAGTATTTTTTCAACAAAACATGGATATATCAGCCATCTCCGATCAAACCATTGTTTTGGCTAATCTTGATACGCCTATGCGGGCGGCTGTGGAAATGAACTATGCAACAGGCTTTCCCATGCCAGTGGTCGATCATGACAAACGCTTACTTGGTGTGGTTGGCGCTCAGGAAATTTTTCGTGGGATCTTATCTTGATTACATAAATAAATAATCTATTGATTGAATATGAAGCCGACGAGCAGGTTAGAAAAGTTAGCCAGATGATTACGAATCTATGCTGCCAACTGATCAACGTCGGCCTCCTTTGTGCCAGGCAATATTAATCTTTTTTGCAATGCCTGCCAATTCGAGTCAACAAGTCGAAATGACTGACAAGATGTGTTGTTAAAAAGGGTTTTCCGGTATTTAACATGGATACTGCAATATCACGATCTGGATCTGCCCAGGAAAATGAATTGATAAATCCCCAATGACCAAATGCATTTTTTGAATATGGGCCAAACATGCCAAAGGGATCGCTTCCCAACATCAAACCCGCACTATAACGCATGGGTAATAGAACCATAGACTTATCAAGTTGCATTTTTCCAGCTTCTATAGTTGCTCTTCGCACAGTCAGTGGATCAAAAATGCGAACGCCATTCAGTTCACCGCCATTTAGCAGCATTTGAAAGAATTGACACATTTCATCAACTGTGCAAACAAGATTGGCAGATGGAATAATCGATTTGAAAAATCTTGGATCATTGGCCATCTTAATAACCATATCCCAGGGCCCACCCAATGAACGTCGAATGATCATTGTAAAGGGAAAAACCACAGGCAGTCCAGTATAATAGCTTTTTGCCACTGTATGAACTTCATCCTCAGCCATGCCATAGTTAAAGTATTTAAACCCCAATGGTTCTTGAATGGTTTCTTTCAAGTATTCGCGCAAGTCTTTTCCAGTGACTTTTCTCAAAATTTCATGAAGAATATATCCACCGGTAATGGCGTGGTAAGAGGCGGTATGCCCTGCTGGATATTGTGGTTTCATATCACAAATCATTTTTACAGCGTCATCATGATCAAACAAGACATCAGTGTCGATGTTATCAGGTATAATTCCAAAACCGCTCCGGTGTGATAAGACATGGTGAATCGTTACATCCTCTTTGCCGTGCGCTGCGAACTCTGGTATATAATAGCAGACCGGATCGGTTAGATGAATTTTTCCTTTTTCTGACAAATGATGAATCAACATAGCGGTTACCGCTTTTGATGCTGAAAACTGGCAAATGGGCATTTCCGGTCGCATGATTATTTTTTGAGTTTCCGGATCTCCTTTCACATTGCCCAGCGCGTGTCCAATCGTTCGTTTTATTACAATTTTGCCCTGTTTTCGGAGACATAAGGCAATTGCCGGATGCACACCGGTTTTGTAATAATTTTCAACACCTTCCCATATCATTTGGATATCATTGGCAGTCATGCCAACATCAACAGGATCAACTTCTTCTGAAGAATCAAATACTGATATTTCAGACAGATTATCAGGAATATCGACAAATTGTCCGGTTGTTGGTAATGGTGGCATCCAATTGCAAAGATCCATATCGGGGATTTGCATAAATTGCGAAAAAGAAAAGGGTTTCAAGAAAGACCTCCTTATTAATATCAAGACTGTTTTTATGTAGTATTCGCATTTTTTTCGATAGAAACAACGTTTTTTCGATAAAAACAACGCCTGTTCCTTAAACAACCTTGATTCAAATTTGTTTGTAATTTGTAAGCGATCATACGTTTTCGGGAAGAAAATAGTAAAATGTTCGTACGCGTTACAAAGTTCGCCCGCCTGGCGCTTCAGCTCCAGGCGGGACGTGCTTTGCATTGCGGACAAACACTTAACTTTTTTCTACCCGAAAACTTATGATCGCATACTTAATATTGAATGGATTATTATTTTATATGAATGCTTGATGTCAAGGTAAAAAATTCTTTTTTTTGCGAATAAAGTTTTGGCGAGCTAGTCACACAATTTTTTTGGGTTTATTTTTTTATTTTTCATGATATAATTTCTTGAAAAATACACAAGTCTTTATTGTGTATGGGCTGAAAAATTTTCTTTCATAATAACCAGGTGTTTTCAATAAAGAATATACCGGATCCAAATTTCCGGATACAAGATTGTATAGACAAGTCATGCACTGTCTCCAGGTGTTTGGAAATTTATTGATTTTCCAAATTAATATGTCAGAAAAACCATTAAAAACGTATCGTTCACGTTGGGCAATGATAGATCCCGACACATGGTTGCAAAATGCAACCATAACAATATCACCCTATGGTCAAATTGATCAATGTATATCAAACGCTTCTGACAAGACCGCCACAGACCTGGGTGAAGGCATAATCATGCCGATGCTGGTCAACGCACATACGCATTTAGAACTGTCCGCACTGAAAGGTCTTATACCAATGGATATGGGTTTTACTGCATGGGTGCAGCATTTAGTTATCACACGAACAATTACTGAAACAAACAAATTGATCAATGCTGCCCGAGATGCCTGCCAGATACTTTGGAATAGTGGTGTTTGTGCTGTTGGCGAAATTTCATCATTAAGCCTGACAAAAAATTTATTAATTCAATCTAATCTTTATGGGTGCTGGTTTCGTGAATATTTTGGCAATGACTGCATCCCACTTGACAATATCACTCAAGCTGCTTTATCTAATTGCTATTTTTCTCTGGCAGGTCATGCGCCACATACAACATCTCCAGAACTATTTCGATATTTAAAAAAGGCCGCTTCGGGCAAACCCTTTTCTGTTCATGTTTCAGAGTCTGATGTTGAAATGGAATTTATCACAAACGCAAGGGGTGAATGGGCAGATTTTTTGGAATATCGCGATGTGGATTATTTGCAGTGGAACTTACCGCAACACAGCCCAGTAAAACATCTGGAACAAATTGGCATCTTAGATCAAACAACATTGCTTGTTCATCTTTTGCACTTTGATTCTGCAGATTTAGAAATTATCAAGATGTGTCAATGTCCTGTGTGTGTATGCCCACGGAGTAATTACAATCTTCATCAACGTTTGCCTGATATCGAACAGATGATTCATTCGGGTTTGACAGTTTGTCTGGGAACTGATAGTCTGGCCAGTGTTGATTCCCTCTCCATATGGGATGAAATGAAATATCTGGGCAAAAATTTTCCAAATATTTCTCCAAAAGATATTTTGGCAATGGCCACAATATCAGGTGCTTGTGCCCTGGGACATGGCAAGGTACTTGGTCGCCTTGCAGATGGATATACAGGCCTTTTATTATATGTTCCCATTACTGGAAACTCTCCAGAAGAATTGGCAAATCAATTGGTTCATGGGGAATTTTCTCAACATGACATACAAATTATCAGGAGCAACGTACATGGAAATTCAACAAATGATCGTTGAATCGCTTATTCCAGATGAGGTATACACTGATCGCCAGGAACATATTGACTATTATTACAAGGCCGCCTTAAAAGCCATCAATCGACAAACCATGTCATCAGTATTGCTTGGTCAACGTCGGATGGGAAAAACTGAAATCTTTAAACGCGTTGTCAACAGGTTGTTTTATGGTCAGGAAAATCAAAAAGATGTTGTCATACCTGTTTTTTATCAATTCCCTGAAAATTCTTTTAGCCACAAAGCCTTTGCCCTTCAATATATTGAAAATTTTTTAAGATGGTTCGCGGCTTTTCATTTGAACAGTCCGGATTTACTTCGAAATCCTGTTGAAATGAACGATTTCCTAAATTGTTTTGAAAATCAGATTTCAATGACACAAGGCACTCGCTTCGCTATTGACCTTTTCAAGGCAGTTAAATCAGATGGCGTAGTCGTGCCTGAATATAAGGCGATTCACATGCCAAAGGCGGTGGCATTTTCTGATAATATTAGAATTGCCATGTTTCTCGATGAATTTCAAAACACCAGAAAACCCCATCAAAATTTTAACATCGTGGGTTGTTTTCAAGAAGCGGTTGAATCTCCCAGATGTCCACATTTTGTAACCGGTTCAGCCATAAGTATTTTACATGATGAAATATTGGGAAAAGGGGCGCTGTATGGTCGATTTAGAGCTGACCGGATTGCATCCTTTACTGATTACTATGCGACAGAACTTGTTCATCGCGCAGCTTTGTTTTACCATGCTGATATTTCTTTGGAAATGGCACCAGTTATTGCAGATAAATGCGGTGGCAATCCTTTTTATATTACCGCAATTGTTCAACAGGCTGCCATACAAGAAATGCGGATTGATCAAGAGGAAACATTAAATGAAATAATGGCCATTGATATTTCATCGGGTTTTATCTGGGCGGAATTATCTGATCAGGTAAATGGATGGATTAAACGTATCAATGAATTGGGTATAACAAAGTGGGTTCTGTATCTGGCTGCAATTGAAGAAAAGGATGAAATTGACTTATATCGCATTCAACATGCATTAAAAGAATACGAATATGTTGAAATTCCTGTTACAAAAATTAAGGAAATACTCATCAAGCTCGCACGAGGCGATTTGATAGAATATAAAATGTTTGGCAATCGGTTTGGAAAACTAAAAGATCCAATATTAAATGAATTTTTAAGGATTTGGGGAGAAATTGAAGTTGTTAAATATAATAGAAGCGACATTGAAGATCAAACCATTAAAAAATTTAAAAAAATTGAAAAAAAATTTCATGAATACAGGGGATATCTTGCTGAAATCTATTTGATTCAAATACTATGGAATTCTCAAAGAAAAAAATTGCCCGGACAGTTTTTTCATCACCCCAATGATATTCAAATGCCAAATCGTTTTATCTATATCAATCAGCGAAACCGAAAACATGCGGGAAAAAATGTAGAAATTGATGTTTATGCAAGCACTGGCACAAGAATCTGGATGGCAGAAAGCAAATGGCAAAAGAAGCCTGTTGGTATTAAAGCTGTTCAACGTCTGTTGAAACAAAGACAAATTGTTTATGAACAGGAAGCAGATACGCTCGATGAACTTCAACTATGGCTTTTTTCCTATTCTGGTGTGACAAAATCCGCCAGCAATTTAATGGCAAAAGAAAGCGTGTTGTGGTCTTCAAAGGATGACTTAAATGCATTGCTCGAACTTGTCGGGCTTCGGAAATTGCCGGAGCTGCAGTAAATATGAGGAGAATATGATACAATATCAAGAAATAATTGAGAAGACAAAAGGATTTATGGCAATTGAAGAGGGGCATGGCTTGTTTGAATATGCGCATATAGCGGCCCAACTTGGACCTGGACTTGAAATTGGCAGCTATTGTGGTAAGTCAACTCTTTATCTGGGGGGGGGTTTTAAAAATCATAATCAGGTTTTATTTACAATTGATCATCACAGAGGATCTGAGGAACAACAACCTGGAGAAGAATATTTTGACCCTGATTTATTTGATGAAACCATTGGTAAAATTGATACGCTCAAGTTTCTTCGATCTGCACTGGAAAAGGCAGAATTGGAAGATACAGTTATTCCAATTGTGAGTCGATCTGACACTGTTGCCAGATCATGGCAAACGCCATTAAGCCTTGTATTCATTGATGGCAGCCATACGTTTGAATCTGCTGAAAAAGATTATGAATGCTGGACACCACACATTCTTGATGGCGGATATTTGTTGATTCACGATATTTTTCCAGATCCATCAAAAGGGGGACAGGCACCATTTCATATTTACAATAAAGCTGTTGCATCGGGATTGTTTCAAAAAATTGCGATGATACAAACTTTGGGAATTCTGAGACGAGAGGGTAAATAAATGGTGATCTCCAATCCTCAAATGTGATTTCACCAATCATTTCACCAACACCCAATTGTGCCCGACTTCCTTATGATCTATACCCGCTACAGTGACAGAAATGGACAGCTTGACACCCATAAATCATTGCGCGCATTTCAAGATTTCTTTCGCAAGCATTATGATGAGTGGAGCGACACATTTCCATACAAAGAATCTGCCATGCAATTGCTAATTCAGGCATTTTTGCAACGCATTAAGTAAGAGGTCATAAGTTTTCGGGTAGAATAAAGTAAAATGTTCGTCAGCCTTGCAAAGCTCGGCCGCCTGGAGCTGAAGCTCCAGGCTATTTATGTGTCGTCCCTAAAGGGACTTATAATGTCTTTTTAATTAAACACTTCAAGTCCCTTTAGGGACGACACAGGAATAGCCTGGAGCTTCAGCTCCAGGCGGCCGAACAATTTTGGCTGGTTTTACTTTTATCTACCCGAAAATTTATGAGCGCTTACTGAAATTACAGCAGCGTCGCTTAGTTGAATGTTTTTAAAAGATCAAGTACATTCTCAACCGAAATTTTCAATGTTGTATCCATAAATTACCGCCTAAATAATATAGATTTTGGCCGTAGGCCAAACTACAAGATATAGGAAGAATGTCTTGATTTTGAAATATTATTCCGATAAATATTTTTTAAACATTGGAAACAGAAAGAAGACTGTGATAAAATCGGAATATTCTTGATTTGGCCTTTTACCAATAATAAACAGGAATTAAAAAACAGGATTGATAGATAGATATCGGCTGACATATGAAATATTTCGTAAATCATAATATTTTTCGCAGGGAAATAATAGATTTCCTACATATACAAAGGAGAAATTATGCGAACCGAACGTTTAAAAAACCTTGCAATAAGTGATTCCGGGTTTATTTTTGATCCATCATCCGGTGATGCTTATAACACAAATGATACCGGCGTCTATATTATCAATTTGCTCAAACAGGGCAGGGATTTCAATGAACTGATGGATATTCTAATTGATGAATATGAAGTATCTGAAGATGAACTTGAGGCAGACTTGCTTGATTATATTCAAACATTGAAGAACTATCGGATGGTTTAAAGTAAAAATGGAGAACTTTTAAACATTGTTGACTGCTTTATAATTGTAAAGAATTGGTTATAGACTTGTAAAGACCAGTCATGCCATATCCTGATTTGAAAGTTTCAAATTAATATGTGGAGAGAAATTCCAAACAAAATTGATAAAAAAAGGAGTGTCATTTAATGATAACAGTTGCAGTCAGTGGCATCAATGCCGCAGATAATCCTGGCCCTGGTGTGGGGATCATTCGTGCATTAAAAGAAAGTTCTTTGGATATTCGCACTATTGGCCTGGCATATGATGCCATGGAACCAGGAATTTATCTGGATCATCTTGTGGATAAATCATATATTATGCCTTATCCTTCTGGTGATGTGAAATCGTTTATGGAACGTATCCGGTATATCCACTCAGTGGAAAATTTGAATGTAATTATTTCAACCCTGGATGCTGAACTTCCAGTATTTATGGATATTGAACCCGAACTGGCCAGCCTTGGCATTTACATGCTTATTCCAACAAAAAAGATGTTTGCGTTGCGCAATAAAGGCAAGCTTAAAGAACTGGGAGAAGCAATAGATGTTAAAACACCTAAATATATTTCTTGTACATCATATGGAGATTTAGTTCATGCAACACAGGAAGTTGCATTTCCTTGTATGATTAAAGGCCCTTTTTATGAGGCTTTCAAAGCTCATAATCAGGCTGAGGCTGATGGTTATTTCAAGAAACTTGCTGCAAAATGGGGCTTTCCTATTATTGCACAGCAGTTTATTGAGGGCCAGGAGTATGATGTTATAGGTTGTGGTGATGGCACCGGCCAAAATATGGGATTGTTTGCCATTAAAAAAATGACAACGACTGCCTTGGGAAAAGTATGGAATGCAATCAGTATTAAGAATGATCGTTTATTGGAAGCCTGTAATCGGCTTCTAAAACACCTTTCATGGCGTGGCGGATTTGAGTTTGAGGTACTTATTGAGGCTCAATCTGATGAAATTTTTCTATTGGAAATCAATCCACGATTTCCTGCATGGGTATATATGTCGGCTGCATGTGGCATCAATTTACCAGAACGAATGGTCAGGTGTCTGATGGATATGGAATATGACACGCATTCCAACTATTCCAGCGGCAAAATTATGATTCGCTATACCAATGAAATTTTGAAAGATATTTCCGACTTTGAAAAAATTTCATCATATGGAGAGTTGGAAAATAAAACAATGGAGGTATCATGAGTAAAAAAACCTATGTAAAACCATCGATTCATAAACAACAATCCGGCCAAATGAATAAATTTGGATCGGTGTTCCATAGAAATTACAGAGATAATATTGATGGTGCAAGAATTGATGATATTGTTAAAGAGTTTGGTTCTCCTGTCTTTGTCATGAGTGAGACCGAGATCCGCAATCAATACAGAAAGCTTTACAGGGAATTTTCCAGCAAATACCCTCAAGTGCAATTTTCCTGGTCTTATAAGACCAACTATTTGGATGCTGTTTGTTGTGTATTTCATCAAGAGGGCGAAATTGCTGAAGTGGTATCTGAATTTGAATATCAAAAAGCCAGACGCCTCGGCGTACCAGGAAATAAAATCATTTATAATGGCCCCTTAAAATCAAAAGAATCCTTAAAAGTCGCTTTTGAAGAAAATGCCATTGTCAATATTGATAATTTTGATGAAGTTCTTCGTGCTGAGGAAGTTGCCAGCAGCATCGGTAAAAAAGTCAATGTGGGCATTCGTCTAAATATGGATACCGGTATATATCCCCAATGGTCCCGATTTGGATTCAATCTTGAAAATCAGTCGGCTTATGAAGCTGCGAAACGCATTCATATGAGCAATTATTTGAAACTAAATGGTCTTCATTCTCATATTGGCACGTTTATATTAGAACCATCAGCCTATGCAGTTCAGGTAAAAAAAATGGTTGAGCTGCGTCGTATTCTTGAGACTGAGTTAGATATTTCCATTGATTATCTGGACTTTGGTGGTGGATTCCCCTCAAAAAATAAACTCAAAGGAACATATTTACCGCCAGAAATTGCAGTACCGAATGTTGAGGACTATGTCGAAGCAATCACAAGCACATTATTGACAAATCTTTCTCCGGTTGAATATCCAACTGTATACATGGAAACCGGACGCGGTATGATTGATGAGGCAGGGTACTTGATTACCACTGTGGAAGGTGTTAAACGTATGCCTGATGGCAAAAAAAGCTATATTATTGATGCGGGAATCAATATTTTGTATACATCTAACTGGTATAATTATAAAGTGGAATTAGATCGTTCAGTTCCTGGAAGTTATGAAAATGCAATTATTTATGGCCCATTATGCATGAATATCGATGTGGTTTTAGAGAATGCAACCTTGCCGCCATTGCCTAAAGGGTCAAGATTGATTCTATCGCCAATGGGGGCATACAATGTAACGCAATGGATGCAATTTATCAGTTATCGACCTGCAATTGTAATGATAATGGAAGATGGTAGTCTGGAACAAATTCGTCGTCAGGAAACACTTCACGACATTGTTGGACCTGAGAGCATACCGGAAAAATTGAGGACTTTTAATTTGTAGTCAATTGTGGCGCATATAAGCCAATTATGATTGATTTTATAGATCATGATGGCTATAAACGATTGAATGAAATGACTTGACAAACATAGTTCATTAGACAAACATTGTTGCGATTGTTTTTATTCCTCTATATGGTCATCCATTGACATTAATGAATTTGAGCTTCGATTGGAAGCTTCACGTAGGATTTAATACAATAAATGAAAAAGAGTAAAGCCAAAAATGGAAAAGATTATCCACAAAATTATGATATCATTGTTAAATGGCTGGCAGAAGAATTCAGAGGTAAGACGCTTGATGTTTTAGGTATAAAAACAGCTCCCATTATTGATGTCTTTTCTTTGGAGCCTGTTCAATTGCCTGTTGTGGCTGAACGACTGGATGTCATATTTGTTGACAAAAACATGAAATACTATCATCTTGAAGAACAACGAAACATGAAAACGAAAGATATGTATCGTTTTGCCTCAACGTATTTTCAAATTGTACATGCAAAAGGTGAACAGGTTACAGACATTATTTTATGTTCTGGTCGCAAGTATAAAGGCATTAAAGAAATCATAGCGGATTCTGGCACATATAAGCCTATTATTATAGATTTTACAAATAGAGATGGTTATAAACGCTTGAATGAAATTCGAAATGAAATTGAAAGAAACGATTTGACTAACCTTGTTGAGCTTGTTTTTATTCCGCTGTATGGCGATGATAGCGCTGTAGATAAAAGCGAGTTGGCACTTGAAGTGCTAGATTATCAAATCGAACTGGTCCATCAGCAAAAAATGCCGCTTCAACTTTTGGCTGCAACAATGATTATGGCCAACAAGATGGTGGACCCGTCTATTATTTCTAAAATTATGGAGGATATAAGTATGTTTGATCTTTTTGAAATTGTAAGAGAGAAATTTTCTGAAGAAGCCAGAAGAGAAGGCAAAAGAGAAGGCAAAAGAGAAGGTAAAAGAGAAGGTAAGAAAGCGGGCAAAAAAGAAGGTAAGAAAGCGGGCAAAAAAGAAGGAAAAAAGGAAGGCATGCTGGAAAGTGCCCGGGCAATTCTTACAGATACCTTGAAAATAAAATTTAATGAAGTATCTCAATCTATTATCGTTTTACTTCAGGAAATCAAAGATTATCATATATTGCAAAATCTTCATCGTGAAGCTATTATATGCAGCAACATTAATGAATTTGAGCTTCGATTGGAAGCTTCACGTAGGATTTAATACAATAAATGAAAAAGAGTAAAGCTAAAAATGGAAAAGATTATCCACAAAATTATGATATCATTGTTAAATGGCTAGCAGAGAATTCAGAGGCAAGACGCTTGATGTTTTAGGTATAAAAACAGCTCCCATTATTGATGTCTTTTCTTTGGAGCCTGTTCAATTGCCTGTTGTTGCTGAACGACTGGATGTCATATTTGTTGACAAAAACATGAAATACTATCATCTTGAAGAACAACGAAATATGAAAACGAAAGATATGTATCGTTTTGCTTCAACGTATTTTCAAATTGTCCATGCAAAAGGTGAACAGGTTACAGACATTATTTTATGTTCTGGTCGCAAGTATAAAGGCATTAAGGAAATCATAGCGGATTCTGGCACATATAAGCCTATTATTATAGATTTTACAAATAGAGATGGTTATAAACGCTTGAATGAAATTCGAAATGAAATTGAAAGAAACGATTTGACTAACCTTGTTGAGCTTGTTTTTATTCCGCTGTATGGCGATGATAGCGCTGTAGATAAAAGCGAGTTGACACTTGAAGTGCTAGATTTTCAAATCGAACTGGTCCATCAGCAAAAAATGCCGCTTCAACTTTTGGCTGCAACAATGATTATGGCCAACAAGATGGTGGATCCATCTATTATTTCTAAAATTATGGAGGATATGAGTATGTTTGATCTTTTTGAAATTGTAAGAGAAAAATTTTCTGAAGAAGCCAGAAGAGAAGGTAAAAGAGAAGGTAAGAAAGCGGGCAAAAAAGAAGGAAAAAAGGAAGGCATGCTGGAAAGTGCCCGGGCAATTCTTACAGATACCTTGAAAATAAAATTTAATGAAGTATCTCAATCTATTATCGTTTTACTTCAGGAAATCAAAGATTATCATATATTGCAAAATCTTCATCGTGAAGCTATTATATGCACCAACATTAATGACTTTCAGCTTCGATTGGAAGCTTTACGTAGGATTTAGTACAATATATGAAAAAGAGTAAAGCCAAAAATGGAAAAGATTATCCACAAAATTATGATATCATTGTTAAATGGCTGGCAGAAGAATTCAGAGGTAAGACGCTTGATGTTTTAGGTATAAAAACAGCTCCCATTATTGATGTCTTTTCTTTGGAGCCTGTTCAATTGCCTGTTGTGGCTGAACGACTGGATGTCATATTTGTTGACAAAAACATGAAATACTATCATCTTGAAGAACAACGAAACATGAAAACGAAAGATATGTATCGTTTTGCCTCAACGTATTTTCAAATTGTACATGCAAAAGGTGAACAGGTTACAGACATTATTTTATGTTCTGGTCGCAAGTATAAAGGCATTAAAGAAATCATAGCGGATTCTGGCACATATAAGCCTATTATTATAGATTTTACAAATAGAGATGGTTATAAACGCTTGAATGAAATTCGAAATGAAATTGAAAGAAACGATTTGACTAACCTTGTTGAGCTTGTTTTTATTCCGCTGTATGGCGATGATAGCGCTGTAGATAAAAGCGAGTTGACACTTGAAGTGCTAGATTATCAAATCGAACTGGTCCATCAGCAAAAAATGCCGCTTCAACTTTTGGCTGCAACAATGATTATGGCCAACAAGATGGTGGACCCATCTATTATTTCTAAAATTATGGAGGATATAAGTATGTTTGATCTTTTTGAAATTGTAAGAGAAAAATTTTCTGAGGAAGCCAGAAGAGAAGGTAAAAGAGAAGGCAAAAGAGAAGGCAAAAGAGAAGGTAAAAGAGAAGGTAAGAAAGCGGGCAAAAAAGAAGGAAAAAAGGAAGGCATGCTGGAAAGTGCCCGGGCAATTCTTACAGATACCTTGAAAATAAAATTTAACGAAGTATCTCAATCTATTATTGTTTTACTTCAGGAAATCAAAGATTATCATATATTGCAAAATCTTCATCGTGAAGCTATTATATGCACCAACATTAATGAATTCCAGCTTCGATTAGAGGCTTTAAGAAGAATTTAACCCTATATGAAGGATTTATAACATGTCTTATGAAGCAGTCATTGGGCTTGAAGTTCATGCCCAGTTAAAAACTAAAAGTAAAATTTTTTGTGGTTGTTCGACCGAATTCGGAGCACTGCCCAATAATCATACCTGTCCTGTCTGCCTTGGAATGCCTGGTACGCTGCCGGTATTGAACAAAAACGTTGTAGAGTATGCCATTCGGATGGCAATTGCCACAAAATGCACTATTGCACAAGAAAGCAGGTTTGCCAGAAAAAATTATTTTTATCCAGACCTGCCAAAAGGTTATCAAATTTCTCAATACGAGTTGCCTATCGCTGAACATGGGGAAATTGAAATTGAACTTTCTGATGGCCAAATTAAAAAAATTGGGTTGACACGAATCCACATGGAAGAAGATGCTGGCAAACTTGTTCATAATCCATTGCTGCCAATCAGCCAGGTGGATTACAATCGAACGGGTGTGCCTTTGATAGAAATTGTCAGCGAACCCGATATGCGAACGCCACAGGAAGCCAGCGCTTACCTGAAAAAATTGCATACTTTGGTACGTTATACTGATACGTGTGATGGCAATATGGAAGAAGGCAGTTTTCGGTGTGATGCCAATGTGTCTATCCGACCCAAAGGACAGAAAAAACTTGGCACACGTACTGAACTTAAAAATATGAACTCTTTTAAAAATGTTGAAAAAGCCATTCAATATGAAATTGACAGACAGATTGCACGGGTTGAGCAGGGAAAAGAAGTGGTTCAGGAAACTCGCCTGTTTGATGTCAACAAAGGCAAAACCTATTCCATGCGCGGCAAAGAAGAAGCTCATGACTATCGCTATTTTCCTGATCCTGACCTGATTCCGCTGGTGATTGATTCCCAATGGATTGATCGCATAAAACAAGAACTTCCTGAGTTACCTGACTCGCGAAAAAACCGATTTATTTCGGATTTCAATTTATCTGAATACGACGCCAGTGTATTAACAGCAGATCGTGATTTGGCAGAATATTTTGAAGACTGTTTGTCTCATATCAACCAGCCTAAAATGGTTGCCAATTGGGTAATGAGCAATCTACTCGGATTGCTCCATGCACAAAATATATCACTTGATCAATCGCCCATTTCTTCTGAAAATCTTGCAGAATTATTGCGCCTGGTTCATGATGATACCATCAGTGGTAAAATAGCCAAAACAGTATTTGAGGAAATGGCCAATACCGGAAAAACAGCCAAAACCATTGTTGAGCAACGCGGTTTGATTCAAGTTTCGGATGAAAGTGAGTTGTTGCCACTTATTCAAAGGATTATCGAAAAATATCCAAAAGAGAAAGAAAGCTTTCAGAGCGGCAAAACCAAACTCATGGGGTTCTTTGTTGGACAGGTAATGAAAGCTACAGGCGGAAAGGCTAATCCCAAAACAGTGAATGCGTTGCTTCAGACAAATTTAGCCCCTGATAAGGCATGATATGAGATTATCGTTTATTTGTTGCATACTTTTTTCTTTTTTGCCATGCCTGATAAGGGCGCAAGTTGTGCCAAGATTTCAAGATAACAACATTTCGATGGCTGAACTTGTTCGATTGGTAAATAATGAGCAGTTGATTATATTACATCCGCTCAAAAAAAAATCTTTGCCCATTGGTGATGGCAAAACTCAGGAATTCAATGTGCGTTTTGTAACCACCTTGAGTGTTATTGATGCTCCGATTCAAAGAGTTCGCGAAGTTGTAACAGATTTTATAAATTATCATGAATTTATGCCGCAAACAGAATCTTCTAAAATTATTTCAGAAACAAAAGACCATGTTGTGCATGAAGTGAAATTATCGGTCAAAGTACCTTTGATTCATATCGGTTTCCGATTTACACTGGATTATTTCATGGCACCCAATAATGATATAACATGGTCACGCGTCAAAGGAGATATAAAAGGCAATGTAGGACGATATGAATTTATTGCTTTGACACCCAATCGGACAATGCTCATACTGACATACTGGGCAGAACTTCAGGGGATTGGTTTTTTGATGCGTTTACTTCTTCGAATGCAGCCAGATCTGGAATTGGCAATTCCAATATCATCCGGATCATTAATCGTTGATGCCATTAAAAAACGATGCGAAATGGCATCCCGCAAAACACCGCCTCATCCAAGCACTCTGAACTGGCATCCGAATATCCCCTTAATGACCCATTCCAACTTGCCTTTAGATACCCTTCAATTATTGTCTCGCATGGGCACAATTATATTTGTTCATCAGCCGCAATGGATAAAATCGAAAAACAATCAACCTGTAACAGTTCGATTTGTTACTGCTGCTGCTCGCATGCAGGGCCCCATCAAGGCAGTAAAACCCCTGGTTACCACTTTTTCCCGATATCCTGAATTCATGTATCAGGTTAAATATGCGAATCAAAAAATGACTTATGATGGCATGTTGGTGGACTGGCGATTACAATTCGGGTTTGCTATTTTTCGTTTCAATGTGGACTTTCTGCTGGATTATGAATGGAAAAGTGATACGATTCTTACATATTATTGTAAGTCTGGTGATCTTGAGAAAAGTTATGGCTGTTGGGAGTGGTTGGCTCTGTCAGACAACCAGACCATGACTTTTTTTACGACAGCCATTCCAATGGATAACAGAGTGCCTTTTATTCTAAAATTTACAAATATAATTCCCAACTCTCAGGTCGTAATGGGAGCATCATCGACTGTTGTTGCTATTGAAAAAATGACACCCTGGGTTGAAGACCAGGTGTTGGAAGTGATTAATTTATATCAATAATATAATATGATTAATAATATTATGAAAAATATCACTGTTATTATACCGGTTTATAATCGGCCCGCATTTGTTAAAGAGGCCATACAATCTGTGCTTGATCAAACCTGGTCAAATCTAGAAATCATTGTTGTAAATGATGGATCTACTGATAACACGCCTTTGGTGCTTCAGTCATTTGGTGATAAAATTCGAGTAATTCATCAGGAAAATAAGGGGGTCAGCGCTGCCAGAAATACAGGCATTCAAAATTCTGATAGCAGATGGATTGCATTTTTAGATTCTGACGATATCTGGCTACCTGAAAAGCTATCCACACAAATGCATTTTTTTGAAAATCATCCTGATGCCAAAATTTGCCAGACAGAGGAAATCTGGATAAAAAATGGCAAGCGTCTGTATCCCAAGAAAAAGCATAAAAAAAAATCAGGAATGATTTTCGAGCATTGCCTGCCATTATGTATTGTCAGCCCTTCCGCTGTGATGATTCATCGAGAAATGTTTGATTTGGTTGGCACCTTTGATGAATCCCTGCCTGCGTGTGAGGACTACGATTTGTGGCTTCGCATTTCCTGTCAATATCCCATTTATTTGTTAGATCAACCGCTTATTATTAAACGTGGTGGACATCATGATCAATTGTCTCAGGCCACGCGCCTGGATCGATTTCGGATTCAAGCCTTGGTTAAACTTATAAAAAGCGGCATTCTGACAGATAATCAAAAAATGTTGGCAAAAAATGAACTTGAGCGAAAATGTCGTATTTATCAGAAAGGTTGTGTTAAGCATGGTCGTTTGGATGAAGCCAGGGAGATGGATTGTTACACTTTGATATCTGAATAATGCTTATTAAAATTAATCAGAAAAAACGAAAAAAAATTGAGGTTTTTTTTATTTTCTGTTATACTCCAACAATTTAATAAGTAAATGTAATGTTTATGTAAGCGAATATTTATAATTTTTGGGTTATAGAAGAATAAATTCGACATCCTTCAGGGTACATTTCAAAAAAGGGGGTATTTCTTAGCCCTGAAAGGGCTAAAAAATACCCCCTTTTTTGAAATGCGCTCGTTCGCCCCTATATGTTTATTCAGCTGGTAATTTTCGTAAATATATATTTTTATTTCGAGATTCAATTATCAGATTTAACATTTTATTATAATAGATCCAAATAAGGAGAAATTAAATGAACATTTGGAAAAATCTATCCATTGCACAAAAGCAAGCTACCGGATTTGGAGCAGTTATTGTTTTATTAATTATTTTAGTTATTTTTAGCTTTTCGGGAATTGGTAAAATAGTAAGTAATGCGAAGGAAGTGATAACTGGCAATAAGCTCAATGGATTGCTTGCCCAAAAGGAAGTCGATCATTTAAACTGGGCCAACCAGGTAAACGAATTGCTGACAAATGAAAAAGTGACGCAATTATCTGTAGAAACTGAACATAAGAATTGCTCTTTTGGAAAATGGCTTTATGGAAGGGAGAGAAAATTGGCTGAAAATCTTGTACCAGAAATTAAGCCATTGTTGGAACAAATTGAAAAACCACACAAAGATATTCATGAATCCGCCTTAGAAGTCCAAAAATATTTTCGCGAAATTCACAAAGGCTTGATGTTGACCATGTCCGATAAACTGATAGACCATTTAAATTGGGTTGCAACAGTTGCCCAAGAAATTGCTGAAGAAGCAGGAGGCCTTTATTCATATCAGTCCAAATTGAAAAACTCCACCGAGGCCATTATGCGGATGGTTGAAATTATTGCATCTAATGAGAAACTCGGTGATATGAATACAAGAAAGCAACTTGTTTTTGATTTGATTAATAAAGTTCGTTATGGAGAAAAAAAAGATGGTTATTATTGGATAAATGATTTAAATGAAAATATGGTTTTACATCCCATTAACCCCTCATTAAATGGAAAAAATTTAACCAATTTTAAAGATCCCAAAGGAAAATATATCTTTCAAGAATTTGTCAAACTTTGCAATCAACAACAGAAAGGATTTATCTGTTATTACTGGCCTTACCCTGGACAGGTTGATCCTGTTCCCAAAATATCTTATGTTTCCTTGTACAAACCCTGGGGATGGATTATTGGCACAGGCGTCTATTTAGATCATAACAACAAAAAACTTTTGAAACGCGCAGAACAGTTTGCTTCGAACAAGCCTTTTTCATTGAGCATTCAAAAGGATTCATCTCTATGCAAGTTTGGCCAATATCTGAAACATCCAGATACCCTTGAAATAAAAAATAATTTTCCTGAATTTAAAGATGCGATGGAAAAAATTATTGTGCCGCATGAAAAATTACATAGATCTGCTATTAAAATTGAACAGCAAATTAACGAACTTAATATAATGTCTGCAATACGAACATATCAAACAGAAACAATGCAAGCGATTGATGAAATAGAAAAATATTTTACACTGGCGATGCAGGCTGAGGTAGATCGTATTGAATATACGAATAAAGCAAAGCAAGTGTATGCTGAGGTTACCATGCCTGCTCTCCAGCAATTACAAACATTGTTGGCAGACATTCGTGCAAAAGCCAGGGCAAATATCATGACAGATGAACTGATGCTTGATCATGCAACAACCACGCAACGTAATTTGATAGTTTGGGGTATTTTTGCAGTGATCATTGGAATTATTATGGCATTTGTTATTGCCAGAGCCCTTATCAAGCCTATCGTAAAAAGTGTTGGTTTTGCAAATACAATGTCTCAGGGTGATTTTACTGCATCATTGGATATTGATCAAAATGATGAAATTGGCACTCTCGCCAAAGCGTTGAATGCGATGACAATCAGACTTAACAAAATGTTTTCCGAGATCGCAGAAGGCGTAAAATCTCTGGCCGCATCATCAACAGAGTTGTCATCAGTATCTCATCAATTATGTAATGGTGCTGATCTTCAATCCTCAAAGGCAAATACTGTTGCTGCAGCGTCTGAAGAAATGAGCGCTAACATGGAAAATGTTGCGTCAGGGATAGAACAGGCCAACTCAAATGTCAATATGGTGGCATCAGCCGCAGAGCAAATGAGTGCAACAATTAATGAAATCGCTGGAAAGGCTGAAAGCGCCCGAAACACAACCACTTCGGCAGTGAGTCAGGCACAGAATGCTTCTATCAGAGTTAATGAATTGGGAAGCGCTGCAACTGCAATTGGTGCTGTTACTGAAACAATAAATGATATATCCGAACAAACCAACCTGCTTGCTTTGAATGCCACCATTGAGGCTGCACGAGCAGGTGAAGCTGGCAAGGGGTTTGCTGTGGTGGCAAATGAAATTAAAGAACTCGCAAAACAGACTTCAGGCGCAACTGATGAAATAAAAAAACAAATTGAAGGTATCCAGGGGTCTACAAGCTTTACAGTGACTGAAATTCAAAATATCTCTAATGTGATTAAGGACGTTAACGATATTGTTACTGCCATTGCTGTGGCTATGGAGGAACAAGCCGCTGTAACCAAAGAAATTGCCATGAATATTAATCAGGCATCAATAGGTATTAAGGATATTTCCAAAAGTGTTAATGAAACATCAGCAGCATCCTCTGAAATTGCAAAAAATATTTCAGAGGTGTATCAGTCATCAACTGAATGTTCCGGTGGCAGTTTTGAAGTTCAAACGAGTGCCACTAATTTAAGCGAACTCGCTGAAAAACTGAGGCAAATGGTTGGGCAGTTTAAATTGAGGTAAAAAACCGCTCAAGAAAACAACATAAGGAAAGTTGAAATGTTTGATAAAGAAATTAAAGCCATGCAAGATATTCTTGTTAATGAACAGAATTTTTCAAAAATCTGGGACTACTTTATGTCAAATTTTGCTGAAAATCCTAGATTCATGAAATATTGCAAAAAGACCAAACATCCCAGTATCAAAGAAATGCTTGTAGCGATTGGCGAAAAACACATGTTTCCCAATCAAAAGATTCTTATTACACATTTGTTTCTTCTTAAAGCCAAAAGGACAAAACTGATTCATGGCCCATTTGTAATCAATAATTGTCCTGGAATGGTTTTTTATTTTGATGATATTCAAAAGGGTTTGATTACTGTCGCCACTAAAAGGGATTTGGCGTCATATTACCGGATCAGCAGCTTCTCTCTACTCAATAAAGGAATCGGTTTAGGGCCGGTAGATACGAAAGAAGATCCTTTTGATGATGATCCATTTTTGGATTGACAATATCTATAAGGTATAGAACATGCGCGTTTATCTTGAACGTACAAAAAAATATGGTCGTGTAGAGACGTAGCATGTTTCATCTCTACAGTACCTCAAAACGAAGAATATCAATAAATGGGGGCATTATTTTCAGAATTTTCCTAAGAAAATAAAATATTCTGAGCATCTCAACGTAACGGAAGACGGTTAAAATCCGTCGCTAACGCGTAACTGTAACCGAAAGAAATTAAATTTCGGAAGCCAGGAGACGACGTTGATGGATGTGGTGTTTTGTTTTTCTCGCGTCAAGAAAAACTGACATGTTTTTAGCATAATACACTCATAATTGATTGTATTCTTTATTTATTTAATAAACTGCAAAAAACCCCATCCAGAGCCGTATCTGGATGGGGTTTTTTTGTTTAAACAAAAGAAAGGAAACAAAAATGCATATTTACTGGCGTGTCCAACAAGATTTAAACTGTTTGGGTGAAGTGATACAATTTCATGATCCCAGTTTTATTCGAAGTCAAAGGCAATGGATCCAGCGCAATGCTTCAGGCATTGCATTGGCAGAGTCCATTTGTACAAACATTGAAAACATAAATGATATTCCAATGACAGCTCATGGCATAAAGATTGGTTCTCTCAATTTACCTGACTATTCAAGAAACTGATGCTAAAGATGGGGTAACTTTTTCAGGTACTGACATATCAAAGCGATTTACACCCGAAAAAACCAATACCCCATCATATTTACTTAAACATACCATAGAAATATCATGTTTTCGTGCGATATCAACGGCCAATGACGTTGGACGAGACACACTAAATATGCATTTTACAGGCGTTTTGATGACTTTTGTTATTAATTCATGACTGACACGTGATGACAGTACTAGAATATATGCTTTATCCAAAGTATTGTCCATAAACGCCTGACCAATTACTTTATCCAAAGCATTATGGCGGCCAACATCTTCTTTTGCAGCAATTGCATGACAAGAGCTGTTAAATAAAATGGCTGCATGGGTTGCACGTGTAATCGCACGAATCGGTTGATAGCCGGGTAACGCATTTATGCAATACAGAATATCCGGCAATGATAATTTTGTTAATTGCTTTTCTAGATGTATATCTTTGTTATTAGAGATACCTGTTTGATTTTTTTGTATATGAACATTTACAGTCTCTCCCTGTTTTGAAGCAGTCATGGCAAAGCTTTTTATTTCATCAGGAGATGATATTAATCCTGAACAAAACAAAATGCCTGTAACCAGAGCTTTTTCATCATCAGGTGTACGCATGATTTGGTCAAACAATACGTTATTAATACAAATCGTTAGTGGCGATTCTGTTGTTACTGCCAGTTCCTGACTGATTATTCCTGATTTTTTCATGTTAATAATTTCTATTTTTTGAAAAGGTGTCATTTTTTTTCTCCTGTTTTTACAATGAACTCAGTTGATTTTGGGTTCACAAAAATGAAATTCTTGACATATCCATAATTTTTGATTATTTGGGGTAAAAATTGGAAAGATATTGGCGGCTCATCGCCGACCATTGTCAAATAAACTAAAGGAGTATAAATATGAGCAATATTGTCGAAGCCTGTAATGGGTGCGCCAAAATCTCTGATGGCAAATGCACAGTCTATCCCAATCCGGCAGCAGTCATGCGCTGGTCAAATGATAAAACCAAAATGGGTTGTTCCTTTAACGTGAAAGTTGAAGAAAAAGCCAAAGGTAAAGTTCGTGTGGGACAGCAAAAACAAAAGAAACGATAAACTGTACTGCGAAAATGCCAGCCATCCTTTTGGTTGGCATTTACTTCCATTACGATAGCGCCTCTTTTTTTTATGGTACATTAAATCCAATTCTCGTTTTAAATATTCATTCATGAATTTTAGATGGTATATGGCCATGAAAACCTCCTTTTTAATCATCTCTATTGTTTTGGCAGAAATGTTTTAATAATTAACAAATAATTTGATGATATAATCAAAACTTTAAACAGTGCCTCATGTGAGTTGTTTTATTGATCTGTCATTTGAGCATCCTTATTCTATTAGAGGTACACGCAACAATTGATAAATTTAAAATGAATATGCTTTCATCAGTCAAGCCCATTTTCAGACAATACAACATATATTTTCTGAAAATACCATAAAAAAACCTTGAACTTTATTAAAAAGATGCGTAATATACTCAGATTAAAAAAATCAAACAACCTATTTATTATCTGATATATCGTATGTCTTCAAATTTCTGGGCATCGGACTCTGGTTTTTACATGATACGTAATAACGAAGGCCAGAGGGATTATCTTGAGGAGGAATTATTATGCTAAAAAATATAAAGTTTGGGATTGTAATGATCATCATACTTTTCCTCGTGATTGTGGTAATGCAAAATAAAGAGTTTCTGATTGATCAGACCAATGGCCTGGATATCAACTTATTTTTTACCCGATATGATATACCCGCGCAACCCATGTATGCCTATTTTTTGGGGTGCTTTCTATGTGGTTTCCTGATGGCATCGTATTTTACAATGGTCAAACATTTTCGTGCCCGACGTATTATCAAAGATCGGGAGAGTCAGATTGAAAGCCTGAGAAAAAACCTGGAATCCGACAGAAATGAACCAACAATCGATGTGACAGAAGTAAAGCCCTCGGTTGCAACTTAATCATGCTAAACCAATTAAATAATTGCTGACACACCTATGGCTTCACCCAAAAATACTCCAATGCTGGATCAATACTTGGCGATTAAAGCAGAATATCCTGATGCCATTCTGTTTTTTCGTATGGGCGATTTTTTTGAAATGTTTTTTGATGATGCAAAAGTGGCATCTCGCATTTTAGGTATTGCGTTAACATCAAGAAATAAAAAAGAATCCAACCCAATCCCCATGTGTGGCATACCTTTTCGGTCAATCAACAATCATATTTCCAAATTAATTGAAAAAGGTCACAAAGTTGCAATTTGTGACCAGGTAGAGGATGCATCTCAAGCCAAAGGTCTGGTCAGAAGAGAGGTCACGCAAGTCATTACCCCGGGGATGATTTTGGATAATCAATTTTTGGATGCCGGTCATCACAATTTTATTCTATCCCTGACCTGTTATCAACAGACATATGGTCTGGCAGCTCTGGATATTTCCACTGGCACGTTTCGTATTACTGAGACCAGTCAAATATCGTCTGTGATTGAAGAAATCCAACGCATCAATCCCAGTGAAATACTTTTTCCTGACAATACAGATTCGATCAGTCACTACAATCAAATATTAACATTGGTTGCAGACAAATTAATTACGTATCCGCCGCAGAACAATTTTTTACCCTCCCTGGGACGTGAGATTCTTATTGATCAGTTTCAAACACGCTCTTTGGAAGGTTTTGGCTGTTCGCATTACCAACCGGCAATCGGTGCAGCAGGCGCTTTATTAACTTATGTCAAAGAGACACAAAAGCGAGCCATCCCTCATATTACACGTATTGAACCTTATGAGTTGAACCAGTATCTTTGCATTGATGAAACCAGCGCTCGCAATCTAGAATTGACCAGAAATAGTCGAACCAACGCCAAAAAGGGCAGTTTACTGGGAATTTTGGATCAAACACAAACAGCTATGGGAAGCCGACTTTTGGCCAAATGGATTCAATATCCTTTGCTGGATGCAACAATGATTAATTTTCGTTTGGATGCTGTGGATTCTGCATTGAATCGGGTTGACATTCAAAAACAAATTGTAAAATTATTAAAAAATGTTTATGACCTGGAACGGCTGTCTGGTAAAATTGCATTAAATCAATGTAGTGCACAGGATCTGACTGCTTTAAAACAATCTGTTTTTCATTTGCCCCAAATCTGGATATTGTTGGATGCGCTCAATACAGATATATTTAGAAATCGGCCTGATCTGGATCAGTTGCTTGAAATGGCACGACTGATAGATCGTGCCATTCGTGAGGATGCGCCGCCTTCAATTCGTGATGGCGGAATTATAAAAACAGGTTTTAACGATGCTTTGGATGAATTGATTCTCATCAGTCAGGATGGTAAAAAATTTATGGCTCAGCTTGAAGCCAACGAACGATTGACGACCGGCATTCAGAATTTGAAAGTGAAATATAACAAAGTTTTTGGCTATTTTATTGAAATTTCAAAGGCTCAGGCAAAAAATGTTCCTGCAAATTATGTGCGTAAACAAACACTGGTTAATGCCGAGCGGTTTATTACCGAAGAATTGAAAGAATTTGAATCCAAAGTTCTTGGCGCTGAAGAACAACGTGCATCGTTGGAATATGATCTTTTCTGTGATATTCGAGATGAAATCGTCAAAAACAACAAGGCCATTCAACAGGCAGCAGATTTTTCTGCAATGGTGGATTGCCTCATGAGCTTTGCTGAAATCGCTGCAACGAATTCATATGTGCGGCCCAATCTATGGGACAAAAAAGATCTTGTCATTCAGAATGGAAGGCATCCAGTTATTGAAAAGATGATTACTGCCGAACGTTTTGTTCCCAATTCCATTGTCATGAATGATACTGATAAGCAAATTTACATGATAACAGGGCCCAACATGTCTGGCAAATCCACAGTACTCAGACAAACAGCTTTGATTGTGATTATGGCACAAATTGGTGCTTTTGTTCCGGCAGAATCTGTCTCTATGCCAGTATTTGATCGTATTTTTACACGAGTGGGGGCATCAGATAATTTATCTCAAGGCCAAAGCACATTTATGGTGGAAATGGAAGAAACTGCCAACATATTGAACAATGCAACATCACGTAGTTTGATTGTTATGGATGAAATTGGTCGGGGGACGTCTACATATGATGGTGTAAGTATTGCATGGGCTGTAGCTGAATACCTTCATGATTGGCATCAAGCAGGCGTAAAAACACTTTTTGCCACACATTATCATGAATTGATTGAATTGGAAAAATTCAAGCCCCGAATTAAGAATTTCAATATTGCTGTCAAACAGGATGGCGATCAGATTATTTTTCTGAGACAGCTCAAAGATGGTGGGGTCAACCAGAGTTATGGCATTCAAGTGGCAAGGCTGGCTGGTATACCGGATATTGTCATTGATCGCGCAAAAGAAATTTTGGCAAAAATTGAAACCACACATAACGCCACACAAAGAAAATACTCTGATATCGAGATAAGTCCGCCTGCAAAAGGTACACAGGCGCCCATCAAAACAACACTAAAATCAAAAACACGTGCGCAATTAAGTTTGTTTAATACGCACGAAAAAGATATTGTGCGCGAATTGATGTCAATTGAAATTTCCAATACGACGCCATTGGATGCACTGACATTTCTTGCTAAATTACAAAAAAAAGCAGCACAATAATGAATAATTATGCTTAAAAAACAAATATATATAATTTCTGGGGTACTGGCCTTTTTGGGCCTGATAATAAGTTCAATCGTTTCCGGCGAAACCGAGTCGCCGGCACAACAAAAATACTATCAGACAGCTGCATGTTATAAAGAATTAAGAAAAAATCCTGATAAACAGCAGTTTCGGAACGAATGGTTGCAATGTATCAATTTTTCCGAAGATATTTATAAACTGGACCCAAATGGTTTATGGGCAACAGCCGGTCTTTATTTAACAGGTCATTTGTATGACAAGCTGTATCGTCATTCTGGAAAAAAGTCGGATTATGAACAAGCAGAACATTATTTTCAGAAACTCTTAAAACGATTTCCTGTCAGTAAGTACAGGGATCGTACATTTAAAGCCTTGCGTGAATTGCACATGAGCAACCTGGCGTTTGCCGATTTTAACTCAGAATGTTTGCAGCCTCAAAAAAAACAAATCACAAATGTTGCCAAAGAAAAGGACGCTCGGGGAAAATATTTTAAAGCAGAACATTGTGCCAGATCCTTACCAAAGGGTGCGCCAGAAACCGAATGGATTGAATGTATCAAGCAATTTTATGAGGTTTACAAATGCGACCCTGATGGTCGATGGGCAGCCGCAGGATTGTTTCAAACTGCTCTTTTATATCAGAATCTGTCGCATCGCACGCAAAAGAAAGCATATGGAGATCAATCGGAAAATTTGTTTAAAATTATTCTTGAAAAATTTCCGGAAAGTATATATTGCGGAAAGTCTGCTGAACAATTGGAACAATTTTATTTACAGAATCCGCCAGTTTTTACTTCAGAGCCTAAGCCACTGATTTCAATAGAACCTGAACCTTCAATTCAAATACCGCCAAAACAACAAGCAAAAGATTTGCAAGATCGTGAAAAAGATTCTGGCGCAAGGGATCTTTATTTTCGAGCAGAGAGCTGCTATAAAAAGTTGATTCGAACAGAATCCAGTCACGAGGAAGCATGGTATGCGTGTATTGCAAAATTTATTGATGCCTACAAGTTTGATCCAAATGGGCGATGGGCGGCGGCATCTTTGTTTCGTGCCGGCCGATTGAATATGGGATGCTATAATCGATTCAAACAACTCAGATATTTGAATGAGGCTCAAGATTATTTTCAGCGGATTATCAATCGTTTTCCAGATAGCGATTATATCAAAAAAACAAGACAATTAATTGATGAGATTCAGGAATTAAAAAGAAAAGTGCATGAATCTGTTGTAAACAAGAAACAACAATCTGAAAGCCAGCAAGAAATCCCCCAAAAAATACCTGAACGACCACCGCAAGAAAAACCATTGCCCGAAAAACAACCTGAAAAATTGGATCTGACAGAAACAATCGATAAGGAGAATACCTCAAAAATTATCATTCAGGACATCACATGGGAAAGCAAACCCGCCCATACCCGAATCACTGTCCGAACCAATCAGTGGGTAGAATACTCACAATATTTGCGAAAAAAAGAAAATAAAATTCCTGAATGTTTGTTTGTTGATTTTGATAACGCACAGTTATCCCAAAATGTTTCCAAATATTTACCAATCAGAGACAACCTGGTTAACGATTTACAAATCATGCCCCATGAAAATAATCAAATTCGTGTTGCATTGTCGCTAAAAAATTATCATCACTACAAAATGTATTCTTTAAAAAATCCGCAACGCGTGATTATTGATATTTGGGCCCAGACCAACCGCAACACAAATAAAAATCCGCAAATACAAAAGAACCTCGATGCCAGTGAATTGAAAAATGCTGCCATAGCAAGACAACTGGCATTAGGAATTCGACGAATTGCAATTGATGCAGGTCATGGCGGAAAGGATGGCGGAGCTGTTGGCTTTTATAAAGGTGTGTACGAAAAGGATATTGTTTTGGCAATTGCAAAGCGTCTGGCACAAAAGATTCGTCAGAATATTCAATGTGAAATCATTATGACACGTAATGATGATCAATTTTTGCCTTTGGAAGAACGATCCAAAATTGCCAATGCCAATAATGCAGATTTATTTATATCCATCCACACAAATGCCCATCCCAATCATAGTGTTTATGGATTTGAAACCTACTATTTGAACTTGACATCAGATGATGATGCCATTCGTGTGGCTGCATTAGAAAATGAAGTGTCCGGACGTAAAATGAATGATCTGGATACCATACTGCATGATCTGATGCAAAACGCCAAGATTAATGAATCCAGTCGTCTGGCTGGTCATGTTCAAAATTCCATATTTCAGCATTTAAAAAAATATTATCGCTTTATCAAGGACAATGGGGTCAAGCAAGCACCATTTTATGTGCTCATGGGGGCTGAAATGCCGGCAATTCTAATTGAGACTGGATTTATCAGTAATCAGCGGGATTGTCGTCGATTGACCAATCCAGCCTTTCAAAATCATTTATGCAGTGCTGTTGTTGATGGGATCAAAAACTATATCGAGGAAACCAGAGCGTTGCCATCTTATTGATTCCGATAGGTTTGAATATGCCTCTGTATTTCTTTCAAAATGGATTCAGAAAAAGCTTTGTTGGTTGTTTCAGTCCATATGGGCTGGCATAATTTTTTCATTGTTACGATTTCATCCTGTGACATATTGACAGTTTTTAATCCATATTTATCCATCGCCATTAAAGCTCTCTTTGTATCAATTCGTGCCTGTTTACAAAATTCCAGGCCTTTGTCGGATAACATTTCTTGTATACGCGAATGATATTTTTGTGGAATTTTTTGCCAGGCTTTTTTGGTAATAATCAAAGCTGCTGGAGAATATTGCATTTTAAGAGGAGTGACATATTGAAACAATGTATAGAGTTGACATCCCACTACCCATAATGCCGGACCGATATACGCATTCGCTTTTCTTTGACGAAGAATGCTGTTTATCTCCATTGTTCTGACAGGTACAAGATTGATGTGCAATTTTTCGACCATAAGCATCTCAATTGGCGTATTGTACCATCCGGTAATGGTTATTCCATTGAAATCATTTATTGACTGGAGTGGATGTTGAATGGTGTAAATTTGATTAAAATCCTGATCTCCCCAAAACAGAAATTTATAGCCTGCTTTATCTGCCAATTCATTGAAAGTTTTAAACATATGCTTTCGCACATAATCGACTTCATCAAAATCCCTGAATAAAAATGGCAGGCCCAAAGCAGTCATTTCAGGACAGATCATTGTCACCCCATGTCCTGCCAAAGCCGCACCATCCAATTTGCCTTCTTTCATTAATCGGATATAATCAATGTCATCACCTTTCAGTCCGCCCCAATACCATTTGATTGAAATATTGCCTTCTGTCGCTTTTTCAAAAGCTGGCATAAATATATTACGAATTTGCAAAGACCAGCCAACGGCTTTTGGAGCCATTGTTGCAAATTTCAGACGATATTTCTTTTTTGCAGATACCTGTGAACATGTTAAAGTAAGGATCATTATTGCAATCAGTAATTTGTTAATCCATGACATGGTTACCTCCAATTAATATGGGTTAAATGATAAGATTGATTGCAAAGATTGTTCCTATTTGCGCTCAGATATATTTTTCCGATTATCTCTCACGTGATCTCCAGAAGGGGATAAACCTTAACCTTCTGGAATTATTTTGATTTATATTCTGATAACACAATAACAGTTCTTAAATATTTGAAATGATTACTCCTTAAAAAATTGATTTTTTTTTGTGTTTAATATTTGAATTATAAATAAGTATCTGTTATTGCTTTACCCATAATATTTGATACTGTTTTTGCGAATCTCGAACAATATGGATAAGTCTTCAAGCGTATGCATATTTTTTAGCACTTTCAGCGTGAAAACATTATGCTTACCATAAAATGAGGAGCATCAAATGTGCTTTGTCAAAAAAATATTTATGATAAATGTGTTCTTGTGTGTATTATGTGCAAATACAACATATACGAGTACAGTAAAAACCCTGACTTTGGAAAAAGGCGAAGATCTTGTTTTACCAATATATCTGGATGATCGTAATAATTCAGAAGAAATAGAATATCTTCGTATTCCCATTTCGTATCATTCAGATTATTTGACCCCTCTTGGCTTTCGGTTGGATAATGGCATATTAGCAGATTACGCTTTGAATGAAATGCTTGAAATTGAGAATAAAGCAATTGTTAACATAAATGGTAGTGGTGTATATTCACAGTTGGGCAGGGTGGTAGAATTTGTGTTGACAGCAAAGGAAATTGGTACGTCAACAATTTTTTTGGACGAAATATATTGCAATTATCACAGTCTGTCGGGTGGTTTTTGGCTGGATAACGAATATTATCAAAGAGTCTATGTTGAAATCGTTGATACGAATCGATTTTATATATCAGATATTGAAGACATCATTGTTTATGAGGATCAGCCTGTCCTGCCCATTACGTTCTCAGTAAATATTCCGGATGAGAATCCAACTGGATTTCTTTACATAAAAAGAATATCGTCGTCAAATACAGATGTCGTTCCACAAAATGGCATGTCAACCAGACGAAATGATACACAATATTATTTATCCATTTTTCCAACCCCTAATGCATTTGGTCAAACTGAAATTTCTATTACAGCGCAATACAATCAGGCACAGGATACACAAACCTTTTCAATTGATGTCAAACCAGTCAATGATGCGCCAACCTTTTCCATGCCATTGGCCATAACACTTTCTGAAACATCTGGCCCACAAGTATTTAAGAACTGGGCAACCAATATTTCACCTGGCGCACTAAATGAGACAGATCAAGAATTATCATTTATTGTACATGTTGATCAACCGAAATTGTTTTATTTGCAGCCCGAAATAGATCCTGTCACCGGCGATTTAAAATTCTTTCCTTTTGACAACCGCAATGGGAAAACCCAAATGTCTGTATATTTACAAGACAGTGGTGACACATTAAATGAAGGCCACAATCTAAGCCAGAGACAAAATTGTACGTTAACAATTACTCCATTTTCGCCAACCATATCTGATAATCTGGTTGACAAACTCGTTTTTATTTCATCCAATCAACCTGTTTCGTTAGAGAAAATCACACCTTTTATTCGTGTAATGGCCTGTGATGCCAATGGTGATGCAGTCATTATGGAATCTGAAATGCAAATATGGCTTCAAACAGAAAGCCCGGACACAGGCTGGTTTTACGTAATGAATAATGATTGGTCATGGCGACAATCCAATGCGATTATAGTCATACCTGAAGGCGAACATTCCGCTTTTTTCAAATATAGAAATGGCAGGCCTGGTGCATTTCAAATCAAGGCTTCTGAACTGCCTGACCAGGGTTGGTCTAATGCCATAATGACAGTCCGCGTGAAATCTGATATCTCAACGATTATTGGTGATATTGATGGCAATGGTCAGGTTGATATTAAGGATGTCATCGGTGAAATGCAATATTTATCGAAATAAACATAAGAATATCGATACTCGTTCGTTCATAGTAAAGAGGATGACAAGACTTAAATGAAATAATATTATCAAACTTTTCTTTGACAATATTTTATTTATGCTATCTCTATAATAAGTAAGCGGTCATAAATTTTCGGGTATAAAGAAGTATTCGCCGAGTAGGTCTATAAAATAAAATAATCGTCAAATTAAAATGAACGATTTCGACAATTGCAAGAACAGCGTAGGGCTAAA